>Ga0114946_10000099_pt1 | contig 46133 bp, 50 predicted proteins | sample WalLakDeSediment_FD_88676 | JGI IMG/M metagenome (GOLD analysis project Ga0114946, IMG submission 88676) | Lake sediment microbial communities from Walker lake, Nevada to study Microbial Dark Matter (Phase II) - Walker Lake 11/02/13 Deep Sediment | ecosystem: Environmental > Aquatic >... | reverse complement strand
TGCCCGAGCGCGATGCGTCGATCCGCCAGGCGGCGCCGCGGATTTTCAAGGCGATGTTCTTCATCGGGGAGGACAGCTGGGCGGTCGACAGGACCCTGGCCGAGCTGCGTGAACGCACCGGGCGGCGCATGAACGTCTCGCGGGTACAGCGCGGCGACGGCCTGCAGGTGGCAAAACTGCCGGCCATGCGCCTGCAGGCGGGCGACCGCCTGCTGGTGGCCGATACGCGCGAGCATCTCAAGGAATTCGAGCGCCTGATCGGCGTGCGCATGCACAGCGAGTTTGCCGGTGAAGACGAAGCCGTCGACGATGACACGACGACCGAGCAACAGCTTGCCGAGCTCGTGGTGACGCCGGATTCGTCGCTGTATGGCAAGACGCTGTCGACCACGCACTTTCGGCAACGCTACCGTCTTTTGCCGCTCGCCATTCACCGCGCCTCGGCGGGCGGCATGAGCGAGGTGACGGGCGACTTCGAGGATGCCGTGCTGCAGGCGGGAGACGTCATTCTCGTCCAGGGCACGCCGGAGCGCCTGCGGGAGCTGCGCGCGAGCGGCAGCATGCTGGTGCTCGACGGCCGGGTGGATTTGCCCAAGACCACTCGCGCGCCCCTGGCGCTGGGCCTGATGGCCGCGGTCGTGCTTGCTGCGGCGACCGGCTGGATGCACATCAGCGTCAGCGCCACGGCCGGCGCGGCATTGCTGATCGCCACCGGCTGCATCGGCTGGCGCGAAGTGGCCGGCGCTCTCTCGGCGCCGCTGGTGCTGATCATCGTCATGAGCCTGGCCCTCGTCGATGCCAGCATCGCGACGGGCGCCGACGTATTCGTCGCCGGATTGTTCCTGCAGCTCTTTGCGGGGCTACCCGCCGTCGTCTCGCTGGCGCTGGTGATGTTGCTCGTTGCAGTTGCAGGCAGCCTGGCGCCCAATGTCGCGGTCGCCTTGCTTGCCGTGCCGGTCGCCGTGGCGATCGCGCGCGGCCTCGGCGCGCCGCTGGAGCCCTTCGTGCTCGCCGTGTTGTTCGGCGCTAACCTGAGCTTCGCCACGGCGATCGGTTCGCGCCCCAACCTGATCATTTCCACCGCCGGGGGTTACCTGGCGCGGGACTTCATGCGCGTCGGGATCCCGCTGACCGTGCTGGTCTGGCTGGCGATATCCGTTGCGCTGGTGCTCCGCTACGATGTTGCCTGGGCGTTGCCCGGCGGTTGAGATTCGCGCGGGACGGGCGCTGGGGCTTGACCGCTGACGAAGGCCGGGTAACATCCGGGGCAGCATGAACGCCGATACAATCAGCGCGCGCGGCCACTGGTGGTGGCGTAACGGATCCCCGGAGGGGGTCCGGTCGCGCGCAGCCGGCTGAAGCGGCTCACGCCCCGAACCCGTCTCCGGAGCCTGCCGGGGATGGGTTTTTCGTGACCTCCTCCCGGATGGCCGACCGCCTCGAGGAGGAATGATGCATTCTCCGTTCGATATCGCTGCCGACCTGGATACGCCTGTTTCGGCGTACATGAAGCTGGCGTCGTTCCGGCCGAGATTTCTGCTGGAGAGCGTCGAGGGTGCCGAGCGCCTCGGGCGCTATTCATTCATCGGTTTTGGCGATGCGCTCACCGTCAGGCTCGATCGTGCCGGCCTGCACCTCGGCGGCCGGCCCCGGCCGCTGGACGGCGGGCTGCTCACGGCCCTGCGCGAGGCGCTGGACCGCGCGCCCACGCTTGCGCCGGAGGCCGGCCTGCCGTTCGATGGCGGACTCGTGGGGATCGCCGCCTACGATATCGTGCGCCATTTCGAGAAAGTACCGGGCGGGGATGACGCTTTCCCCGAGGGCCTGTGGGTCGCGCCGGAGTCGCTGCTGGTATTCGACCACCTCACGCGCCGCGCGGCGCTGCTCCACGCGGGCGACGAGGCGGAGCGGACGGCCCTCAGGCGGGAAGTGGTGCAGGCCTTGGCCGGCGGCGTGCCGTTTCGCCGCGCGGGCCGCCATGCCCCGCCGGCGGCCAGCATGAGCGAGGCCGAGTTTATCGATGCGGTAGGGAAGGCAAAGGGCAACATCACGGCGGGCGACGTGTTCCAGCTGGTGCTCTCGGTGCGTTTCTCGGGGCGCAGCGACCTGGCGCCGTTCGAGGCCTACCGGGCGCTGCGCCTGCTCAATCCGTCGCCCTACATGTATTTCATGGAGCTGGACGGCTTGTCCGTCGCCGGCTCGTCGCCGGAGGCGCTGGTCAAGCTCGACGGCCGCCATGCCTCGTTGCGCCCGATCGCGGGCACGCGGCCGCGCGGCGAGACGCACGAGCAGGACCTCGAGCGCGAGGTCGAGCTGCTGGCCGACCCGAAGGAAAACGCCGAGCACGTCATGCTGGTCGACCTGGCGCGCAATGACCTGGGCCGCGTCGCGGTGCCCGGCTCGATCCAGGTCGAGCCGAGCCGCGCAATCGAGCGCTACAGCCATGTCATGCACATCGTCAGCGGGGTCAACGGCGAACTCGAGGCCGGCAAGGACGCGTTCGACCTGTTCGCGGCGACTTTTCCCGCGGGAACGCTGGTGGGGGCGCCGAAAGTGCGTGCAATGGAGTTGATCGAGGCTTACGAGCCGGTCGGGCGCGGCCTGTATGCCGGGACCGTCGGCTACTTTGCGAAACGCGGCGGGATGGATCAGGCGATCGCGATTCGCACCCTGGCGTTCCGTGGCGATGAATACAGCTACCAGGCCGGGGCCGGGATCGTCGCCGACAGTATCCCGATCAATGAGTACCGCGAGGTGCTGGCCAAGAGCGCGATCCTGCGTCGCGCCCTCGAAATGGCGGAGGAGGGCCTGTGACCGCGCGCGTGCTGATGATCGATAACTACGATTCCTTCACCTACAATCTGGTGCAGTACTTGCGCATCCTGGGCGCCGAGGTGCTGGTTCACCGCAACGATGCCCTGACGGTGGACCAGGCGCTCGCGCTCGAGCCGAGCCACGTGGTGGTCTCGCCGGGCCCCGGCACGCCGCGCGACGCCGGGCTCTCGATCGACATCATCCGGGCCTTCGCGGGGCGCGTGCCGGTGCTCGGGGTCTGCCTCGGGCACCAGGCCATCGTCGAGGCCTGGGGCGGCCGTGTCAGGCCGGCGATGACCCTGATGCATGGCAAGACCTCGCGCGTGTTTCACGACGGGCGCGGCGTGTTCGCGGACCTGCCCCAGCCCTTCGAGGCGGGTCGCTATCATTCGCTCGCCGTGCGCCGTGACGAGCTGCCCGGGGAGCTCGACGTCAGCGCCTATACCGACGACGGCGAGGTCATGGGCGTTCGGCACAAGGAACTCCCCGTCGAGGGCGTGCAGTTTCATCCGGAGAGCGTGCTCACGCCGCACGGGCTCACCCTTCTCGGCACCTTCCTGGCGCCGATTTACGCAAGCCGGGGAAATGATTCATGAGCAGCCTCTCGACGACCCTGGACAGACTGCTCGACGGCGTGGACCTGGACGAGGCCGAGGCCGCGGCGCTGCTGGTGGAACTCACCCGCGAGGACCTCGCGCCGGCGCTGGCCGCCGCGTTGCTCGCCGCGCTGCGTGCCAAGGGCGAAACCGCGGCGGAAGTACGCGGCTTCGCGAATGCGATGCGCGGCCTGGCGCGCAAGCCGCGCATCCGGGCGGAGGGGCCGTTGCTGGACATCGTGGGCACGGGCGGCGACGGCTCGGGCAGCCTGAACCTGTCGACCGGGGCCTCATTGCTGGCCGCGGCCTGCGGCGTTCCCGTCGTCAAGCACGGCAATCGCAGCATTTCCAGCCGCAGCGGCAGCGCGGACATGCTGGAAGCACTCGGCATGCGCCTGCCCCCCGACGAGGACGCCGCGGCAGCCTGTCTCGAGGCAACGGGATATACGTTTCTGTTCGCGCCCTATTTCCATCCGGCCATGAAGGCGCTCGGCCCGGTGCGACGCGCGATGGGCGTGCGCACGGTGTTCAACCTGCTTGGGCCGCTGACCAACCCGGCGGCACCGCCCTACCTGTTGCTGGGCGCCTTCAGCCCGGAGGCCGCCCGCCTGATGGCCGAGGCCATGGCGGGCTTCGCCGGTCTCGAGCGCGGCTTCGTCGTGCATGGTGCGCCTGGCTGGGACGAAGCCACTCCGGTGGGTCCGTTCCTGCTGTTCGAAGTGCGCGGCGGCGAGGTGCGCGAAACGACGCGAGACCCCGAGGAATGGGGCATCCCGCGCTGTGCTGCCGAGGATCTGGCCGGCGGAGATGCCGCGCACAATGCCGCACGCCTGCGCGCGGTGTTTGCCGGCCGCGAGGTCGGGCCGCATCTCGACGCCCTGTTGCTCGGCGCCGCGCTGGCGCTCGAATTGACCGGCCTGGCGGCGACCCCGGCAACCGCCGTGGGCACCGCGCGCAGGGCGCTGATCGACGGACGTGCCGAGGCGTTGCTGGTGGCGCTCGGCAAGCATGCCGCGGAGGGTCCGGCTTGAATTTCCTCGAGCAGATGGCGACGCAATCTGCGGCCCGCGTCCGGGCGGCCCGTACCGCGCGAGCCGAGGCCGACCTGTTGGCCGCCTGCCGCGCGGCGCCTTGCCCCCCGCCGCTGCGGCTGCAGCGCTTCGACCTGATCGCCGAAATCAAGCGCAGCTCGCCGGCGGAGGGCGCGCTGCAGGTTGACACTGACGTGGCGGCGCGCGCGCGTGGCTATGGCATGGCGGGAGCGGCGGCGGTCTCGGTGCTGACCGAGCCGGTGCGTTTCGGCGGCAGCCTGGACGATCTCGGTGCGGCGGCCTGTGCGTTGTACCAGCACCGCGTGCCGGCGATGCGCAAGGACTTCCTGGTCGATCCGTGGCAAGTACTCGAAGCGCGTGCGGCCGGCGCAGGCGGCGTGCTGCTGATCGTGGCGATGCTTGCCGACGTGGTGCTGGCGGAGATGCTGGCCACGGCCCGCGAACAGGGCTTGTTCGTGCTGCTCGAGGCCTTCGACGAGGCTGATCTCGAGCGGGCAGCCGGTGTCCTGACGGCGGCGCCGGGCGGGCCGCTGCTGCTGGTCGGCGTGAATACCCGCGACCTGCGCACGCTGGCGGTCGATCCCGGGCGCCTCGCCCGCCTGGCGCCGCGGCTGCCCGCGGGAGTCCCTGCGGTGGCGGAGAGCGGCCTTCAGGTTGCCGCGGATGCGGCGGCGGCAGCCGCATTGGGGTACCGACTCGCGCTGGTCGGTACCGCGTTGATGCGGGCGGCCGATCCGGAACGGCTCGCGGCGGCGATGATCGCGGCGGGCCGCCAGGCAGTCATGGAGGAGGCGCAATGAGCGTGTTCGTGAAGATCTGCGGCCTGACCACGCCGGAAGGCGTCGCGGCCGCCGTCAAGGCAGGCGCGGATGCCGCCGGCTTCGTGTTTTCTCCGTCGCCTCGCGAGGTGACGCCCGCGCAGGCGCGCAACCTCGCCGCCGCGCTGCCGGCCGGTATGCGTCGCGTCGCGGTGTTTCGCCATCCGCCGCCGGGCTGGATCACGCGCGTGCTCGACGAATTTCCCGCGGACTGGGTACAAAGCGATGCGGCGGACCTGCCCGGCATCGACCTCGGCGGAGCAGAGGCGCTGCCGGTGATCCGCTCCGGCGCGCCTCTTCCCGAGTTGCTGCCCGAGTTGCTGTTGTTCGAGGGTCCGGACAGCGGCACGGGGCGCGTGGCCGACTGGGCGACGGCGGCGCAGCTCGCCGAGCGCACCCGCGTCATCCTCGCCGGCGGCCTGCGCCCGGCAAATCTTGCCGAGGCATTGGCGACCGTCCGGCCCTGGGGCGTCGATGTCTCCAGCGGCGTGGAGTCCGCCCCCGGCATCAAGGATCCCGCGCTGGTCACGGCCTTCGTCGCCGCGGCGCGCCGGGTGGAACAGCATTGAAGGAGCAGATGCGATGAATACCATGACGAGCCGGGCCGCTGACGCCCACGGGCAACTCGAGGCGCTGCTGGAAGGACGGCTGCCGGATGCTCGCGGCCGCTTTGGCGAGTGGGGCGGGCGCTTCGTTCCGGAAACGCTGGTCCCTGCGCTCGATCGGCTGCAGGCGGGGGTCAGCGAGCACCTGCACTCGGAGGCCTTCCAGGCCTGCCTCGGCGCGGAGTTGCGCGACTGGGTCGGACGCCCCACGGCACTCACCTTCGCGCCGCGGTTGTCGCAGGCGTGGGGCGCGGAGATCTGGCTGAAGCGTGAAGACCTCGCCCACACCGGGGCCCATAAGATCAACAACGCTCTGGGCCAGGCCATGCTCGCGAAGATGCTCGGCGCGCGCCGTGTGATCGCCGAGACCGGCGCGGGCCAGCACGGTGTTGCCTCGGCGGCCGCCTGCGCGCGTCTCGGTCTGCCCTGCCTCGTGTACATGGGCGAAATCGACTGCGAGCGCCAGGCGCTCAACGTCGAGCGCATGCGGCGACTCGGCGCCGAGGTGGTGCCCGTCACGAGCGGCGACCGGACGCTGCGGGCGGCGATCGACGAGGCGCTGCGCGACTGGGTCTCGGACCCGGAGGGCACCTATTACTTGCTCGGCTCCGTGGTCGGGCCGCACCCCTATCCCTACCTGGTGCGCGAGCTGCAGACCGTGATAGGCCGCGAGGCCCGCGCCCAGGTCATCGAGCACGCCGGCGGCTTGCCCGACCTGGTGGTGGCCTGCGTGGGCGGCGGCAGCAATTCGATCGGCCTGTTCCACGCCTTCCTCGGCGACCCGTCGGTGGACATCCTGGGGATCGAGGCCGGCGGGCACGGCACAGGGCTCGGCGAGAATGCGGCGACGATCAGCTTCGGCAGGCCCGGCGTGCTGCACGGCACGTACTCCCTGCTGCTCTCCGACGACGACGGCCAGGTCTACGAGACGGACAGCGTCTCGGCCGGGCTCGACTATCCCGGCGTGGGGCCTGAGCATGCCTTTCTCGCGACCATCGGCCGGGTGCGTTACGAGTATGCCGGCGATGCCGAATCGCTCGCGGCGCTCGACGAATGCTGCGAGCTCGAGGGGATATTGCCGGCACTCGAGACCGCACATGCATTCGCGGGCGCGAAGCGCTGGGCGCGCACACACCCCGGCAAGCGCGTGCTGCTCGGACTGTCGGGCCGGGGCGACAAGGACATGCCCACGCTTGCGAAGTTTCCAAAGCAGGGCGGCGCGCGATGATCCCGCACGAGCGCATCAGCGCCGCCGTGCGCGCCGCCGTCGCCGAGGGTCGCACGGCGCTGGTCGCCTTCATCACCGCGGGCTACCCGCAAAAGGCGGATTTCAGGGCGACCCTGGCGGAGGTCGCGGGGGCTGCCGATGTCGTCGAGGTAGGCGTGCCGTTCACGGATCCGATGGCCGACGGACTGACGATCCAGCGCGCCAGCCGCGCCGCGATTGCCCAGGGCGTGACGTTGTCATGGATCCTCGACGAGATCGCCGCGATGGATCCGCCGCCCGCGGCGCCGGTCGTCCTGATGAGCTATCTTAATCCGCTGCTGGCCATGGGCTACCAGCGCCTCGCCGAGCGCGCCGCCGGGAGCGGCGTCGCCGGTTTCATCGTGCCGGACCTGCCGCTCGACGAGAGCGCGCCGCTCGATGCGGCGCTGGCGGCGCAAGGTCTCGCGCTGATCCACCTGGTCAGCCCCGTCACTCCGCCGGCGCGGGTGGCCGCCGCGGCGCGCGCCAGCCGTGGCTTTCTTTATGCAGTGAACGTGACCGGGATCACCGGCGGCGCAAAGGCCGCAGGGACGGGCCTCAAGGATTACCTGGCGCGGGTGGTGGCGGCGTCGCCGGTACCGGTGTGCGCGGGCTTCGGTGTGCGCAGCGCCGCGCAGGTCGCGGAACTCGGTGCCGTGGTGCCGGGCGTGATCGTCGGCTCGGCGCTGGTCGAGGCGCTGGAGCGCGGCGAGTCTCCCGCCGCATTCCTCGAGGGACTCGCGGCGCCGCCTGGATGAGGCGGCGCTATGCCTGCGGGTAGTGCTCGAGATACAGCGGGCAGGGATTGCGGCGCAGCGCATCCTCGATGAAGGAGACATCGTCTTCGCGCAGGGATTCGCGATAGCTGCCCACGCGACCCTTGCGCACCTTGAAAGAGTCCGGATCCGACGGGTTTGCGGGCCGCAGGGCGCTGGCCCGGACGCGTGCGCCGGATTCCAGGCGCTTGAGGTTGTCGAAGCGGGCGAATTCCACCGCGGCCGCCAGCTCCTCGCGGGTCGCATCGCTCAGTCCCATGGCCGCGAGCACACGGCGCAGTTCGGTGCAGGGATCTGCGTGCAGCGCCTCGTAGCGAACCAGGTGGAAGGCGCGCAGTTTCGTGCGGTTGGCGTTCCAAAGGTTGTGGTAGGCAATCCACTTCAGGATGCCCCGCTCGCTGCTGCGAACGAATTCGCCGATTTCGCCCTCGAATGATCCCTCGCGTTTCAGCGACTGGTAGTAGGACGACACCAGCGTGTCGCGCGGATCGCGCATCATGAAGATCACCGCCTTGCCCTCGAAACGCCGGTCGAAGGTCAGCGCGTCGTGCGGCGGGCTGGGATTCTTGAGCGAGCCACCGCCGTGGTGCCACTTGAGGATCGGGAGGCCCGCGGCCGCCGTCAGCTTGCGCGTGTCCAGGACCCGGCTGTCCGGCAGCCCGGTCCGGCCGCATAGCACCCGGCCGATCATTGCGCGCAGCCAGGTGCGACCGCTCTTGGGATAGGACACGCCGTACTGCGCCGGCGGGCGCATGGCGCCCAGCAGTATCCGGGTGCCGGTACGCAGGCGCTGTGCAACGGGAAAATCGCGGTCGGGGCTGTGGCCGTGCGGCTTCATCGGCGGCCAGCATAGGGGCAACGCGCAAGTTTGTCTCGCCCGGCGCGGGAAGTGCCGAGACACCGCGCCGCGGGTTGCCTACAATCCAGGCATGCCGGTCTCGAAGAACGTGCTAGGTGAGCCGCTGGAGCCCTGCGGGATGGATCCCGTCACGGGCTTCTTTCGCGACGGCTGCTGCCATACCGGCCCGCTCGACGTCGGCAGGCACGTCGTGTGCGTGCGGGTCAACGCAAGGTTCCTGGAGTTCTCGAAGGCCCGCGGCAACGACCTGGCGACGGCGCGCGCCGAGCTCGGCTTTCCCGGGCTGAAGCCCGGCGATCGATGGTGCCTGTGCGCGGCACGCTGGAAGGAGGCGCTGGAGGCGGGGCATGCACCGCCGGTCGTGCTCGGCGCGACGCATGAAGCGGCGCTGCAGATCATCCGGCTCGAGGACCTGAAGCGGCACGCCCTGGACTTGTGCTGAGGTGGGGAATATGGAGATACCGGTCGCCGGCGCGGGACCCGAACAAGACCGGATCGCGGCATGGGGGGTCGTCCGGAGTATCTATCGCGCATGGCGGGACGGCCATCCGGGCGAGATGCGGCCATTCCTGCACGACGACATGGTGATGGTGTTCCCGGGCGACGGCGAGCGCGCGGCAGGCGCCGACGCGGTCATGCAAGGTTTCATCGCGTTCTGCGCCGAGGCCGTGGCCGAGCATGTCGAGGCGCGCGACCGACAGCTGGACGTCGTGGGAAGTACTGCCGTGGCCAGCTATGCTTACGCCATGACTTACCGGCGTTGCGACCGGCATTTCCGCGCCACCGGGCGCGACCAGTGGGTCCTCGAAAAGAAGCAAGGCGCCTGGTTGGCGGTCTGGCGCACGATGCTCGAGCTGGACGAGCGCGAACTCAGATGAATGTCCTGCTGAACCTGCTTGGCAAGCTCGAGGTCGAGGGCTACCAGGTGTCCATGCACTTGCTGGCGCCCGGTACCGTGTTCGGCGAACATAGTCCCTGCGAGCCGCGCATCGACGCGGTCTTTTCCGGTCGCCTCAGGATTGTAGTGGGCGGCCAGGTGAACGAGCTCGGGCCGGGTGACTGGATCGAAATCCCGGCCGGCGTCACGATGACCGCGGAGGTCGTGGGGGACGAGCCGGTCCTGGGACTCGACGCCGCCCGCGACCACGCCGCCGCCTGAAATCCCCGCATTCTCAGCCGCGCCGGGCATCGAGTGACAACCGCCCGGCGCCGTGCACCACCAGCAGCAGGAATCCGCCGCCGATTGCGAGGTTCTTGAGGAACTGCGTCTGCTCCGACGGATCGAGCGGACTATGGAAGATCAGGCCGGACAGCACCGCGAAGCCCGCCAGCAGGAACGCCGCGATGCGCGTGCGGTAGCCGATGGCAATGGCGAGGCCGCCGATGATTTCCAATGTGATGACGAACGGCAGCAGGCTGCCCGGCACGCCCATCGCGTCCATGTAGCCTGCGGTGCCTTCATAGCCCGGGATCTTGCCGAGGCCGGCGACGATGAACAGCGTCGCCAGGGACAATCGGGCGGCGAGTTCCGCCCACGGGTACAGCTTGGTCATGGTCTCTCTCCTGGTAGATAGCCGCAGCGGCGCGATCAGTTGAGTGGAGCCGCCAGCGCGCCTGACTGGTAGTCACGGATGGCCTGGCGGATTTCGTCCGCCGTGTTCATCACGAACGGGCCGTACTGCACGATGGGCTCGCCGAGAGGTCGGCCGGACAGCAGCAGCATCCCGGCGCCGGGATCATCGGCCGCGATCGCCACCTCGCCGTCGCCATCGAGAACCGCGAGTTGCCCGCTCTCGAGCAAGGTGTCCTGGCCGGCGAGCCGGATGCGTCCACGGAACGGGCGTACCAGGGCGCGGTGGCCGGCCGGCGGCGACCAGCGGAAGCGGCCGCCCGCGTCGAGTCTCAGCTCCATCACGGTCGCCCCGCAGGCGGTGCGGTCGATCGGGGACGCGTGGTCGCCGTAGCGGCCCGCAATGACGCGCAAGCGGCCGTTTTCGATCGCGAGCTCGGGTAACTGGTTCGCCTCGGCCTGCTGGTAGTCGGGTTCGCGGAGCTTGTCCGCCGCCGGCAGGTTGATCCAGAGCTGGAAGCCGTGGATGCTGCCTTCGCCCGGCAGCGGCATTTCGGAATGAATGACGCCGCGCCCGGCCGACATCCACTGTGCGCCGCCGGACCGGATCGCGGCCCGGTGCCCCATGTGATCCTGATGCTCGAATCCGCCCTCTAGCATGATCGTCAGCGTCTCGATGCCACGGTGAGGATGCGACGGGAAACCGGCCACGAACTCGTCGCGCTGGTCCGAGCGGATCTCGTCGAGCATCAGGAACGGGTCGAGGTCGTGCTGGCCACGGCCCACGATGCGGCGAATCTTCACGCCCGCGCCGTCGGAGGCGGGGTGTCCCTGGAGTACCTGGTGGATGCGTCGGCTGGTCATTCGACTGTCCCGGTGAGTAAGCCTGTGACTTACGATATCTTCGACTACATAGAAAATAAATGGCAAAATACTCGCCAATGTGTTCGAGTAATTCGAAATGAGATTGCGCGTCACGCTGGAGCAATGGCGCATGCTCCAGGCGGTCGTCGATCATGGCGGCTATGCGGGCGCGGCCGAGGCGTTGTCCAAGTCGGTTTCGACGGTCAGCTACGGCATCCGCCGCCTCGAGGCGGGCCTGGGACTGCCGCTGCTGGAACTCGAGGGGCGCCGCGCCGTACTGACCGGGGCGGGACGGGAGCTGCTGCGTCGCTCGCGTTACCTGCTCGACGAGGCGCTCGCCATCGAGCGCGCCGCGGGGTTGCTTGTGCAGGGGTGGGAGCCGATGGTGACGCTCGCGGTGGAGGTCATCTTTCCGCAGGATCGCCTGCTCGCCAGCCTCGACGCGTTTGCCAGGCTGACGGGGACCACGCGGGTCGAACTCATCGAGTCGGTGCTGTCGGGCACCACCGAGCAGCTGTTGGCCGGCACTGCCGATCTGGCCATCACCGCCTGGGTCCCGCCCGGCTTCCTCGGCGAGCCGTTGGGCGACGTTGAATTCGTGGCCGTCGCCCATCCCGACCATCCGCTGCACGCACTCGATCGTCCGTTGACCCAGCGGGACCTGCGCCAGCATCGCCAGCTCGTCGTACGAGACTCCGGACTGAAGGAAAGTCGCGACGCCGGCTGGCTGGGCGCGGAGCAGCGCTGGACGGTCAGCCACCTTGCCACTTCGGTGGACGCGGTCGTGCGGGGGATGGGCTTCGCCTGGTTGCCCCGTCATCGTGTTGCGGGGCCGCTGGCGGCCGGCGAGCTCAGGCCATTGCCGCTGGTCGAGGGCGCGTTACGCCGCCATGAGCTCTACCTGGTGTTCGCGGACCGCGACGAGGCCGGACCCGCGACGCGCGCGCTGGCGGATTGCCTCAGGAAGAGTTGCCCGGGCGACTGAGCGCGAGCAGGACGATTCCCGCTCCGAGCATCGCCCAGCCGAGCGCCGCGGGGGTGGCCGCAAGGCCGACCCACAGCACGCCAGCGACCAGCAGTGCGGCGCCGCTGCCGGTCGACCAGCGCTGTCGCCGCCCGCTGCGCAGTTCCTCGCGCAGCGGTTCCAGGCCCGGATGTTTCACCTCGACCTGCAGGCGGCCCTCGGCGGCGCGCTGCAGGATCGCGTGGATGACCTGCGGGAATTCCTGGATGGTCTCGCCGACTTCCGGCAGCTGCTCGCGCAGCCGTTCGACGATCGCACGCCCGCTGACGCGTTCGCGCATCCATTCCTCGAGGATCGGCTGGGCCGTCTCCCACAGGTCGAGATCCGGATAGAGCTCACGGCCCAGGCCCTCGATGTTCAGCAGGGTCTTCTGCAGCAGGATCAGCTGCGGCTGGACTTCCATATCGAAGCGGCGCGCGACAGTGAACAGTCGCACGAGGAACTGGCCGAAGGAAATATCCTTCAGGGGCCGGTTGAAAATCGGCTCGCACACGGTGCGGAACGCCGACTCGACCGCATCGATCCGCGTCCCCGGCGCAACCCAGCCGGACTCGACATGCAGGCGCGCCACGCGGTGGTAATCGCGGTTGAAGAAGGCGAGGAAATTCTCCGCCAGGTATTGCTGGTCACGCGGGCTGAGGCTGCCGACGATGCCGAAGTCCACCGCGATGTACTGCGGCTGCTCGGGGTCAGTCGGGTTCACGAAAATGTTGCCCGGGTGCATGTCGGCATGGAAGAAGTTATGGCGAAAGACCTGGGTGAAGAAAATCTCCACGCCGTTCGAGGCGAGGCGCTTCATGTTGATGTGCGCCTCGTGGAGCTTCGCGGTCTCGCCGATATTGATCCCGTGGATGCGCTCCATGACCAGCACGCCGGGGCGGCACCAGTCCCAGTAGACCTCCGGCACGTAAAGCAGCGGCGAGCCCTCGAAGTTGCGCCTGAGTTGCGCCGCATTGGCCGCCTCGCGCATCAGGTCCAGCTCGTCCATGAGCGTGGTGTCGAATTCGCGCACGACTTCCCGCGGGCGCAGGCGCCGCACTTCGCCCCAGTAGCGCTCGGCGAGCGCGGCCAGCGAGTGCAGCACCTCGACGTCGCGCCGGATTTGCGCCCGGACGCCCGGCCGCAGCACCTTCACGATCGCCTCTCGTCCGTCCGGCAGCGCGGCGGTGTGGACCTGGGCGATGGATGCGGCGGCGAGCGGCGCATCGTCGAAACGCGCAAACAGGGTGTCGAGGGGTTGGCGATAGGCCGCGGCGAGCTGGCGATGGGTTTCCTCGGCAGGGAACGGCGGCACGCGGTCCTGCAGCTTCGCGAGTTCCTCGGCGATCTCGCGCGGCAGCAGGTCGCGCCGCGTCGAGAGCGCCTGGCCGAACTTGACGAAGATGGGGCCGAGTTCGACGAGCGCCTCGCGGATGCGGACGCCCATGGGCTGATCCCGGGCCGCCCTGCGAATGCCGAGGCCCGGGATGCGCCGCAGGCGGGCGAGCGGCCGGAACAGGTGTGTCGCTGCGACCAGCTCGTCGAGCCCGTGCTTCAGCAGCACGCGCTGGATATGCAGCATCCTGAGCAGTTGGCGCGGGTAGATCACCGGTCCTGCTCTAGCCGCCGGAGACGTGCCTCCAGGCGCGCCACGTCACTGGCGAGCTCGTCGACGCCGTCGAGGTGGGCCTCGACTTCCGGGCGGGCCGGCAGGTCGCGACTCTCTTCCTGCAGGTACTCGGCGAATGTCCGGGAGAGCCGGTCGGCCGCGTCGAGGCCCCAACCCGCCAGGCCGCGCACGAAATTGCCCACCTGACGGGCGGCGACGTCGCCGACGACCCGGGAGAGTTCTTCCTCGAAATCGGGCGCCGCGATCGCAATCAGGTCGCGGAAGTCGCGTGCCACCAGTGGATCGCCGCTGATGCGCACGGCCCGTGACCGCAGCAGCGCCTCGTCGCTGGTGGCCGCAAGGCGCGCCAGCGCGCCGGGCGTGCCGCTGAGGCTGGCGTCGGCCGGGGCCTGCTCGCTCAGCGCCACGGAATCTCCCTTCGACACCAGTGTCAGGCCGAGGCCGAGGCCGTCCAGCTCGAAGCGAAAACTGGCGCCCTCGAGCGCGCGGCATCGGCGCGTCGCGTCGGTCGATGCGCGGATGCCGCGATTCAGCAGCGCCTCCAGCGGCTGGAACATCAATATTTCCAGCCGCGGTGCAAGGCGACGATGCCGCCGCTCAGGTTGTGGTAGCGGCAGCCCTCGAAGCCCTGCGCTTCCATCGTGGCCTGGAGCGTTTGCTGGTCCGGGTGCATGCGAATGGATTCCGCGAGATAGCGATAGCTGGCATCGTCACCCGCGACCAGCTTGCCAATCGCAGGCAGGACGCGGAACGAGTACAAGTCGTAGGCGGGCGCGAGCGGCGACGCCGGCTTCGAGAACTCGAGGATCAGCAGCTGTCCGCCCGGCCTGAGCACGCGAAACATCTCCGCCAGCGCTGCCTCCTTGCGGGTCACGTTCCTGAGTCCGAAGGCGATCGTCACTACGTCGAAGCTCTCGTCCTCGAAGGGCAGGGTTTCGGCATCCGCAAGGCAGTACTCGACGCTCTCTCCGGCTACCCCGCGGTCCAGCAGGCGCTCGCGGCCACGCCGCAGCATCGCCTCGTTGATGTCGGACAGCACGACCCGCCCGCCGGGCGTCACGCGCGGCGCCATCAGGGCCGCCAGGTCGCCGGTCCCGCCGGCAAGGTCGAGGACCTGCATGCCCGGCCTGAGGCCGGCTTTCTCGATGGTGAAGCGCTTCCATACCCGGTGGATGCCGAGCGACATCAGGTCGTTCATCAGGTCGTAGCGGGACGCCACGGAGTCGAACACACCGCGCACGCGGCGCGCCTTTTCTGTGACGGGGACTTCGCTGAACCCGAAGTGCGTGGTGTCCTTGTCGGCGCTCATTCCGGCGCGATGACCTTGCGCTGGTAGCCTACTTCGTCGAGCCGACCGAGATACGTGGCCCAGTTTTCTTCGTAGTTTGCCCCCAGCCAATGGAGGTACGACCACGAGAACAGGCCGGAATCGTGCTTGTCGTCGAATACCAGCTTGACCGCGTAGTGGCCCACCGGCTCGATGGCGCTGATGTTGACCTTTTCCTTGCCGACCAGCAGCACGGCCTGTCCCGGGCCGTGCCCCTGGACTTCGGCGGAGGGCGAGAACACCCGCAGGTACTCGCACGGCAATTCGAATACGGTGCCGTCGTCCCAGCTGACCTCCAGGATGCGGGACTTGCGGTGCAGGCGGATTGCGGCGGGCGTCGGCGTATCAGTGCTCATGGCGCTTATTATACGGTGCCGGGTCGGGAGTTTCGGGATTATTGGCGCGCCAATAATCCCGAAACTCCCGACCCGGCACGGTTAGAGAATGTAACGGGACAGGTCTTCGTCGGCCGCCAGTTCGCCGAGCGCAGCATCCACGTAGCCGGCGTCGATGACAATCTTCGCCCCGGTCCGGTCGGCGGCCTCGAAGGACACCGTGTCCAGCAGCCGCTCGAGGACGGTGTGCAGGCGGCGGGCTCCGATATTCTCAGACCGTTCATTGACCTGGTCGGCGATTTCCGCGATCCGCCGCACACCGTCGGCGGTGAACGACAGGTCTACGCCCTCCGTCCCGAGCAGGGCCTGATACTGCACGGTCAGCGAGTGATCCGGTTCGGTCAGGATACGCACGAAATCCTCGGCCTTGAGGGCGTCCAGCTCGACACGGATCGGCAGGCGACCCTGCAGCTCCGGTATCAGGTCCGACGGCTTCGCGAGGTGGAAGGCGCCCGAGGCGATGAACAGGATGTGGTCGGTGCGCACCATGCCGTAGCGGGTGCTCACGGTGCAGCCCTCGACCAGCGGCAGCAGGTCACGCTGCACCCCTTCCCGCGAGACATCCGCCCCGCCCCCCAACGCGCCCTCGCGGCGGGTGACCTTGTCGATCTCGTCGATGAACACGATGCCGTTTTGCTCGACGTTGGTGACCGCCTTCAGCTTGATCTCCTCGTCGTTGATCATCTTGGCGGCCTCGTCGTCGATGAGCAATTTGACGGCGTCGCGGACCCTGATCTTGCGCTGGCGGCGATTTCGGCCGCCGAGGTTGCTGAACAGTCCTTGCAGCTGGTTGGCCATCTCCTCCATGCCCGGCGGCGTCATGATATTGACGCCCGCCGGCGCGGCGCTGACCTCGATTTCGATCTCCTTGTCGTCCAGCGTTCCCTCGCGAAGCATCTTGCGAAACTTCTGCCGGGTATCGGCGCCGCGCGTGGCCTCGCCGCCGGCCGGGGCGGGCTCGCCGCCTTCCCAGCCGGACTTCGTGCCGGGCAGCAGGGCATCGAGGATGCGCTCCTCCGCGGCGTCCTCGGCGCGGTGGCGCACCCGTTCCATCTCGTGCTCGCGGGTCATTTTCACGGCGGCATCGGCGAGGTCGCGGATGATGCTGTCGACTTCGCGCCCCACGTAGCCGACCTCGGTGAACTTCGTCGCCTCCACCTTGATGAACGGCGCGCGCGCGAGACGCGCCAGGCGCCGGGCGATCTCCGTCTTGCCGACACCCGTCGGACCGATCATGAGGATATTCTTCGGAGTGATTTCCGAGCGCAGCGGCTCCCCGATCTGCATGCGGCGCCACCGGTCGCGCAGCGCGATCGCAACCGCCCGCTTGGCCGCCGTCTGGCCGACGATGTGCTTGTCGAGTTCCTGCACGATCTCGCGGGGCGTCATGGGCGTGTCGCTCATGACAGTGTCTCGATGACGATGTTGCGATTGGTGAACACGCATATTTCGGCGGCGATGCCGAGCGCCTTCTCCACGATCGTCCTGGCGTCGAGATCCGTGCTGTCCAGCAGCGCACGCGCCGCGGCCTGGGCAAAGGGCCCGCCCGACCCGATCGCCATCAGGTCGTTTTCCGGCTCGATCACGTCGCCGTTACCGGAGATCACGAAACTCTTCTCCCGGTCGGCCACGCACAGCAGCGCCTCCAGTCGCCTCAACATGCGATCGGTACGCCAGTCCTTGGCCAGCTCGATGGCGGCCCGGGTCAGGTTGCCGTGCTGCTGCAGCTTCGCCTCGAAGCGTTCGAACAGCGTGAAAGCATCGGCGGTGCCGCCGGCGAATCCGGCCAGCACCTTGCCGTCGTACAGGCGCCGCACCTTGCGCGCGTTGCCTTTCATGATGGTGTTGCCCATGGACACCTGTCCGTCGCCGCCTACGGCGACAATGCCGTTGCGGCGCACGGACAGGATGGTTGTGCCGCGAAACTGTTGCATGCCGGCTCCTCTGTGGGGCATAAGCGACGCCGGTCAGCGCCGCTTGCGCGCACGCGGGTGCGCCTGGTCATAAATGCGGGCCAGGTGCTGAAAATCAAGGTGGGTGTAGATCTGCGTCGTGCCGATGTCCGCGTGACCCAGCAGTTCCTGCACCGCCCGCAGGTCGCCGCTGGACTCCAGCAGGTGCGTGGCGAAGGAATGGCGGAAGGTATGCGGGCTGACGCCTTGCGGGAGGCCGAGCTTGCGCGCCCAGTGCTTCACGCGGGCCTGGATATTGCGGTTGGACAGCGGGCGCCCGATGCGGCTGATGAACATGCCGGTGGAGGCTGTCTTCTCGAGCTGCGGCCTGACCTTGAGCCAGTCGCGCAGCGCCTCGCGCGCCTTCGCGCCCACCGGCACTATGCGCGTCTTGGCGCCCTTGCCGGTAACCCGGACGGTGCCCTCGATCAGATCGACGTCCGTCAGGCCCAGGCCCGCCAGCTCGGCGAGCCGCAGTCCCGATGAATAGAACAGCTCCATGATCGCCCTGTCGCGCGTCGCGATCGGATGGTCTCCTCGTATGTCCAGCAGCCGGCCCATGGCATCCACATCGAGGGTCTCGGGGAGTCGCCGGGGCGCTTTCGGCGCGGTGACGTCCAGGCCCGGATTGGCGCCGGCCACGCCTTCGCGCACCAGGAACTCGAACAGGTTGCGGACCGCCGCAAGGCGACGCTGGATGCTCCGGGATGCCTGCCCGCGACGGTGCAGGCGGGCGGCGAAGGAGCGCACGTGACCGCTGTCCACCTGCGCCCAGTCATTGACCTCCGCATTGCAGAGGAAGGTATAGAGCGCCTCGATGTCGCGGTGGTAATTCTTGACGGTCAGCGCCGCCAGGCGGCGCTCGAAGCGCAGGTGGTCGAGCCACCGCTTGAGCCATTCCCTGTCGGGCCCGGCCGCGTTCATCGGCCCCCGCGCGAGTGCTCCAGCCGCAGCTGCGCTGCGGCCAGGGCCGCGGCGGCCAGTTCTCCGATCCGTGCAAGGAAATCCGTGCTCATGCTCGGGTTGAAGCGATTGGAGTCGCTGCTGCCGATCGCGAGGATGCCCAGCTCGCAGTTGCGGCCGAGCGGCACCATTGCGACCGATGCGATGCCCGCCGCCTCGCCGGGGAACAGGAACTCGCGTTGCACGTCGCGAATACGCCCGCAGCGGGGACGATCCTGCTGGATGAACGTGGCAAACGACTGCAACGCGGGATCGGAGCGATCCGCAGTTCGCAGGAAGCGCGTCGCGGAACGTTGCACGATCTCCGAGGTGTTGTGCAGCAGCACCACGACCGCCTGGTTGGCGCCGAAATCCTCCCGGAGTCCTGCCTCGAGCCCCGCCAGCACGGACGCGGCGTCCGTGGCGCGCAAAAGCCGGATCGCAAGTGCGTGGACCTTGTCGGACAGGGTCGTGTTGGAACGTGCCACGTCGACCAGGTCGTGCAGCCGGCGCTCCAGCGAGCGGTTCTTGTCCTGCAGGACACTGACTTGCCGCTCGACCAGCGATACGGTCGAGGCGCCGGCGCGGTGGGGGAGGCGGAGCTGCTCGAGCAGCCCGGCGTGGCGCTCGAAGAAGTCCGGATGATGCGCAAGATAGTCGGCGACGCTGTCGTCGCCGGTCGGCTTGGCGGCCAGGCCGCGCTCGTCTCGGATACTCACAGGCTGATCGTTCCTTCGAAAACTTTTCTTGACGGTCCGCTGAGCCAGGCCGGCGTGCCGCGCCCATGCCACTCTACGCCGAGGTTGCCGCCGGGCAGCTCGACGGTCACGTTCGAGTCCACGGCGCCGCCGACATGCAGCACCGCCACCGCGGCGCAGGCGCCGGTGCCGCAGGCCAGGGTCTCCCCGACGCCACGCTCCCATACTCGGAGAGCGATCCGGTCGCGCCGCAGCGCCTTGGCGAAGCCGACGTTGGCGCGTTGCGGAAATGCCGGATGCGCCTCCAAGGCGGGGCCGAGATCTGCCACAGGCGCGCGTCCAATGTCGTCTACCCCGAGTTCGTCCAGCACGATCACCGCATGCGGGTTGCCCATGGACACGGCGCCGATCCGTAGACTGCGGTCGCCGAGCTCAATGGTATAGCGCGACGCCTCGCTTGTCGCGGCCAGCGGGATGCGCTCCGGCCGGAACTCCGGGATGCCCATCGATACGGCGGCTGCGCCGTCGCTAACGCGTGCTTCCACCAGTCCCGCGGCGCTGCGCATCGAGAACGCCGCCGCCGGAGGCGCGAGTTCCGTCGCCCACAGCAGCGCCAGGCAGCGCGCCCCGTTGCCGCACTGCCGCACCTCGCCGCCGTCAGCATTCCAGATGCGGTAGGCGAACGCGGCCTCGCCGGCAGGATCCGCCTCGATGACGAGCAGTTGGTCGCACCCCACGCCGTTCCTGCGATCCGCGATGTGTCGCGCCAGCGCGCGATCGGGGGTGAACGGCCGCGCGCGCGCGTCCACGACCACGAAGTCGTTGCCGGCGCCGACCATCTTGTGGAAGGCCAGTCGAGCGGTGGGCGAGGGGATGGAAGTTTGGTGCATGGCTGGGGCGCAATTATAGTGGGCGCGCCGCAGTCAGGGTGGCGAGCATGAAATATAGCGATCTCAGGGACTTCATTCGCCTGCTCGAGGAGCAGGGCGAGCTGCGGCGTATCAGTGCGCCGGTGAGTCCCGTGCTGGAAATGACGGAGATCTGTGACCGCGTGCTGAAGCGCGGCGGACCCGCGCTGCTGTTCGAGCACCCGACCGGCCATGACATGCCGGTGCTGGGGAACCTGTTCGGCACCCCACGGCGCGTCGCGCTGGGCATGGGGCAGGACTCCGTAGAGTCGTTGCGCGAAGTCGGCAAGCTGCTGGCCTTCCTGAAGGAACCTGACCCGCCCAAGGGCATGCGCGACGCCTGGGACAAGCTGCCGATTTTCCGCCAGGTGCTGAACATGGCGCCGAAGACCGTGCGTTCCGCGCCCTGCCAGCAGAATTTTGTCGAGGGCCCGGACGTCGATCTCGAGCGGCTTCCGATCCAGACCTGCTGGCCGGGCGACGCCGGCCCGCTCCTGACCTGGGGGCTGGTGATCACCCGCGGCCCGGAGCGCGCGCGCCAGAACCTCGGCATCTACCGCCAGCAATTGATCGGCCGGAATCGCCTCATCATGCGCTGGCTGTCGCATCGTGGCGGGGCGCTGGACTTTCGCGACTTCCAGCTCAAGCATCCCGGCGAGCCGTTCCCGGTCGCCGTGGCGCTCGGCGCGGATCCTGCCACCATCCTCGGCGCCGTCACGCCGGTGCCCGACACCCTGTCGGAATACGCCTTTGCCGGCTTGTTGCGCGGCGGGCGCACCGAGGTCGTGAAGTGCGCGGGCTCCGACCTGGAGGTGCCGGCCAGCGCCGAGATCGTCCTCGAGGGCCACCTCGCGCCCGGCGATACCGCACCGGAGGGCCCGTTCGGCGACCACACCGGGTATTACAACGAGGTCGAGGAATTTCCCGTGTTCACCGTGGACCGGATCAGCTGGCGCGACGACCCGATCTATCACAGCACTTATACCGGGCGGCCGCCGGACGAGCCGGCAGTACTCGGCGTCGCGCTGAACGAGGTGTTCGTGCCGATCCTGCAGAGGCAGTTCCCGGAAATCGTGGATTTCTACCTGCCGCCCGAGGGGTGTTCCTATCGCATGGCGGTGGTCAGCATGCGCAAGCAGTATCCCGGCCACGCCAAGCGCGTGATGCTCGGCGTCTGGTCTTTCCTGCGCCAGTTCATGTACACCAAGTTCGTGATCGTGACGGACGACGACGTGGACGTGCGTAACTGGCAGGATGTCATCTGGGCAATGACGACGCGGATGGATCCGGATCGAGATTGCGTGATAATTCGCAACACGCCCATCGACTACCTCGATTTCGCATCGCCGGTCTCGGGCCTGGGATCGAAGATCGGCTTCGACGCCACCAACAAGTGGAAGGGCGAGACGGAGCGACAATGGGGCAGGCCGATCAGCATGGATCCCGAAGTGCGCGCGCGGATCGACGCGCTTTGGCCGGAACTCGGGCTCGATTGATAATGGAATACCGCCTGGCTTCGGCCAGGCTGTCAGTGAAACAGGCTTAGGGGAGAGAGATGCGGCATATCCTGGTGATGAATCCGAAGGGCGGGTGTGGCAAGAGCACGATCGCGACCAACCTCGCAAGCTGGTATGCGACGCTCGGCAAGCATGTGGCGTTGGCGGATTTCGATCCGCAGCGGTCGAGCATGGACTGGGTCGGGCTGCGCCCGGCCGATGCGCCTCGTGTCACGGGGGTGCCGGCCTATGAGGACGGGCTGCGGGCCGCGCCGCGAAATGCCGACGTGGTGGTGATCGACGCCCCCGCGCGCTCCCATGGCCGGGAGGTGACCGAGTTGGTACGCCGCGCCGAGACAGTGCTGGTTCCGGTGCTGCCGTCCGCAATCGACATGCGCGCAGCATCCAGCTTCATCGCGGAGTTGCTGGAGGTCGGGCGGGTTGCGCGTCAACAGGCGAAGATCGCGGTGGTTGCAAATCGCATCAAGGAAAACACCGTCAGCTTCGATGAGCTCGACGTCTACCTGCGCAAACTCCGCGTGCCGTACATCGCTACGCTGCGCGATGCGCAGAACTACGTGCGTGCCTACGGTCGCGGGCTCGGCGTATTCGAGCTCCCCCAGTACCTTGCATGGCAGGACTGGGGGCATTGGCGGCCGCTGACGGACTGGCTCGACAGCCCGGCAAGCCAGCCGTAGGGATCAGGACGACGGGGATTTACTGCGCTGTGCGAAGAAACGCGTAGCTGACCCCCGTCTCTCACCCCGTTTTTTCCACCCAGGCGGCCACGACCTGGATGCCGCGTACCCAGTGGCGCAACACCGCTTCCGCCGCCCCGTCCACCTCGCCGGATCCGAGCAGGCGCGCGATCTCGGCGTGTTCCGCCCGCGAGGCCTCGATATCGGCTGCATTACGATCCCAACTCCCCGCGTAGGGCTGCACCCGGCTCCGGGCCCGCTCGAGCAGGGTCGCGAGTTCACGATTCGGATTTCGGCTGACGAGCGTTTCGTGCCAGCGCCGGTCCAGGTCCGCACGCTGTCGCGCGCTGAGGTGGGACAGGGCGAGTCTGTCGTTCAACGCATCGAGGCCGGCTGTCAGCTCGCGGACTCGCGCGCCCGAGAGCCGCAGCGTCAGGCCCTCGAGGCTGCCGATCACGGGGTATAGGTCGCGCATCCGTTCCGCGGAAAGTTTCGGTACCCGGAATCCCCGCCGCGGCACGGCCTCGACCAGGCCCTCGCTGGCGAGGTTTGACAGGGCCTCGCGCAAAGGCGTCCGGCTGACCCCCAGCGCCCGGCTCAGGCGCTCTTCTTCGAGTCGCTGGCCGGGTGCCAGGCGCCCGTCCGACAGCCAGTCAATGAGCTCGATCCGGACCTGGTCGCGCAGGTTGAGCCGCTGGATAGCCATTGATTTGCCTCGAGACACCGTCTATTTTGTGTATTGTATACAACGCTTATGCCGTGGCGCCATTCTCCTCCGCCAGGCTGGCCGCAACGCCGGCCTCGAGGTCCGCATAACGGGGCCGGAAACCGAGCGCTTCGCGCATCCGCCGGGTCTCGACGCGCCGGCGTTCGACGAGGAAGCCCCGCATGGCCGGCGTGACGCGCTCGAGCAGCGCGGCCAGCGGCAGCTCGGGGGGTCGTGCCAGGCCGGCCAGGCGCGCCACGGTGCGGACGTACTCGGTAGTGCTGGCGTCGCTGCCGTCCCCCACGTTGAAGATATTCTCCGGCCCGGAGTAGTGCGCAGCCGCGAGGCTGACCGCGGCGAGATCATCGACGTGGATCCGGTTGCCGGGCCCGGCGTCCTCGCCACGCAGCACCGGCGCGCCCTGGCGGATGCGCTCCACCGGGAGGCGGCCGGGGCCATAGATGCCGGGCACGCGCAGCACCCTTACCGGCACGCCCGTTTCGCGACCCCAACCCAGCGCGGCCTGCTCCGCGTCGAGCCTGCGTCGGCCGCGATCTGACGCCGGCGCGGGTGGGGTGGTCTCGTCCACCGTTGCTCCGCCCGTGTCGCCATAGACCGCCGTGGTGCTGAGGTAGACTAGCGCCGACGGGTTCGCGGTCAGTCGCGCCAGGAAGGCGCGGATCCTGCTGTCGGTATTCCCGGCGCCCGGCGGCGGCGCCATGTAGATCACTGCGCGGCCCTCGGTCCAGGCACGTGGCAACTGCCCGCCTGGCGCATCGAGATCCAGGATTTCCGCGGCAACATCGGCCGAACGCAGGGTTGCAAGGGATTCCTCGGAGCGAACGGTTGCAAGGACGTCGCGGTTGGCATCGCGACACATGTTCAGCAGGCGGCGACCGGTGTAGCCGCAGCCCACCACGGTGACGCCGGCGGCTCCGGCGGCAAGGCGTTCTGAATGGTTCATGTGGCCAGATTACATCCCGGCGGAGAGCGGTTCGAGGTCCTGGACGACGAATCGGTGCTGGCCGCCGGCCTGCGAGCCGGCCTGCACCTGCCGCATAGCTGTCGCGGCGGGAGTTGTGGCGCCTGCGAGGCAAAAATCCTGGCCGGAGAGTTGTACTACCCGAACGGATTCCCGCCCGGGTTGACGGCCCCGGAGGCGCGAGCGGGCAGGGCCTTGCTGTGCCAGGCCCGGGCGAGGTCTGACCTGGTGCTCGAGGCAAGGGCGCTGGCCGTGCCGGAGGAGGTGCGCATCCGGCGCCTGCCCTGCCGGGTGGAATCGCGCGAGCATTTGTGCCACGACGTGATGCGGCTGGTGGTGAAGCTGCCTTCGCTGGAGCCGTTCGCGTTCCTGGCGGGGCAGTACGTGGACTTCCTGCTCGAGGACGGACGTCGGCGCAGCTATTCCATGGCCAACCCGCCCCACGAATCCGAGCGGCTCGAACTGCACGTTCGCCGGGTCGCCGGTGGGGATTTCACCGCGCAGGTGTTCGACCAGCTCGGCGAACGCACACTGCTGAGGCTGGAGGGTCCCCTCGGGGGGTTCTGGCTGCGGGAGGACTCGGAGCGCCCGATAATCATGGTTGCGGGCGGAACCGGCTTTGCGCCCGTCAAGTCCATGCTGCGCCACCTGGCGCATCGCGGCGCACGGCGGACGGTGCACTTCTTCTGGGGCGTACGCCGGCCGCGCGACCTGTACGAGGGCGCGGTGGTGGCGCGCTGGATGCGGGAGTGCGACTGGCTGCGCTTCACGCCGGTGATGTCCGAGGCGATACCGGAGGACGGCTGGAGGGGTCGTCGCGGCTGGGTACATGATGCTGTGCTGGAAGACTACCCGTCGCTCGCGGCGGTGGACGTCTATGCTGCCGGACCGCCGCCCATGATCGCCGTGATCCAGGAGCTGTTCCCCGCTCATGGCCTGCCCCAGGGACGCCTGTTTTTCGATTCCTTCGAATTTGCGACGAACATGGGCTGACGCGGGAACGCGTCGCTCAGGCGATTCCCGGTTTCGGCGCCGCAAGTGCCGGGGCGCTGCCCGAGGCGGCCGCCAGGCCCTGCCGGAAAGCTTCCGACGCCGCGCCCGATTCGCCCAGCCGGACGAGAAGTTCGCCGTAGATCTGCCAGGTCTCCGGGCTCGGGCGGATCGCGAGACTGGTTTCCAGGTAGCTGCGCGCCTTGCCCCAGAGCTGATTTCTCAGGCACAGGCGCCCGCAGGCCAACAGAAGTTCCGGATCCTCGGGGCGATCGTTGAGCCATTTTTCCGCGTGCGCGAGTTGCGCAGTGGGGTTGCCGGTGTCCAGGCGCCCGTAGGCGGCCACCACCGCAGATGTCCAGCCGGATTTCAATGCACGTCGCAAGACGGCTTCCGCCTGGTCCGAGGCGCCGACGCGCTGTGCCGCATTGGCATAGCCTGCCAGGATCGCCGGATGGCGCCGCACTTCCTTGCGCATAGCCTGCCACGCGGCATCCAGAGCAGCGTCATCCGCCGCGCTCGCGAGTTTCGCCTCTCCGACACGCACCTCGAGCCCCTGCAAGGTATCGGCGTCGATCGCCTTGCGGCTCCTCAATTGCGGCAGCAGCACCTCGAGGCCCGGCCAGTCGGCGAGACGCTCCAAAACGCGCGCCTGCAGGACCAGCCCGCGCGGGTGGCCGGCCGATACCGTTTCCAGCTGGCGCAGTGTCGCCAGCGCTTCCTCGAGCTGATCGCCTTCGAGCTGGAGTTCCGCCTGGGTCAGGAGGACCGCGGGCGCCGCGGCCGGATCGGCTGCGTAGGCACGCCGCAGCCACTCATCGCGCCGCTCGGGCGCCGCCTGCTCCTGTGCCGCCCGGGCCGCCGACAGGTAGCCGGCGAGAGAGGCGGGTCCCCGCGACGCACGCCCCAGCAGCCGCTCGCCTCGACTCCATTTGCCTTCCGCGATTGCCGCGAAGGCATGATCGAGTTGGCGCTGCGCGCGGCGGGTCCGGTACGTGCCCACCGCACTCCCCATGCGCCGCGGCGCCCGAATCGTCCAGGCCACCAGGCGCACCAGCAGATAGAGGACGAGCAGCGCGATCACGAGGCCGGGCACTGACGTTTCCAGCGTCCAGCCGCGCACGTCCACCAGCACGTATCCCTGGTCGCCAAGCAGCCAGTGCGCGGCAAGTGCGCCAAGCGAGAGGCCGATCAGCAGCAGCACCCCGAGGCGCATCTAGTCGATCGCCCCGGCCGAGCGCAACAAGGCCAAAGAGCGCGAAATATCGGGCCATTTCGGCGCAATATCGCGTTGCTCGAGTTCCTCGATCGCGGCGATATGCGACTTCACGGCATCGTCGCCGGTCTCGAAGTATTCGGTCAGCGCACTGCGCGCAGCCTGCAGGCTGGCGACGTAGTTGTCCTGGTCGCGCGCTACGACAGCCAGCCTTGCGCTTTTCAAGTCCAGCTCGACATTGCGGTACAGGAAAAAGGACTCATCCGGCGCGAGTAAGGGAGACGCCGGGGCGTCGGTCCGCCGGATCCGGAACAGGCCCGCGGCAACCCCCCGCATTCGGTCGACGAGCCGACGCCAGCCGGTCTCCTCTTCCGCGGCCTTGGCGGATCGCTGCGGATCAGGCGCAAGGCTCGCCCGCAGCGGCAGGCCCTCGACGCGACGCGAGAGGCTGGCAAGCCGCAGCGCGATGCCGTCGAAGTCGATATCCGCGACGGACTCGACCGCAGCAATCTCGTCGTTGATAGCCGCTCGCACGTTCGCGAGGCCGGGATCATCCAGGCGCGCAACTCTTTGGTCTGCCTCACGAAGTGCCGCCAGGGCAACCCGGGAATTGTCCGCCAGGGTGAGCTCGCGGCCCGCCAGCAAGAGCAGGAACTCGATCTCGGCCAGCGACGGCGAGCGCTCCGGGCCGGCATCCTTTCTCGAGAGCGTCTCGAGCCTTGCGCGGGCCTGGCGCAGCTCGTCGTCGAACCCGTCCAGCTTGCGCCGCCGCTCATCGGCCTCGCTGTTGAGCCGGCCAAGGCGTTCCTCCTGGACGGCCAGGCGCTCCTGGGTGGACGCGACGAGATCGCGGATATCGGCGAGGGTCGCCGAGGCTTCCGCGCGCTGGGCCGTGACCGCGTCGCGCTGCGCGGCGACCTGCCACCAGGTAATTGCGACGCCGCCTGCCGCGGCAAACGCAACCAGCAGCGCGAACAGGCCGAGCACAACCCCCAACGAACGGCCGGTCGAAGCCTGCGCCGGGGGGACTGAAGCGGCCGAGGCCGGTTCCCCGATGTGCGCAGGTTCGGAAGGGCCGGCCCCGGAGGCATGGGATTCCGGTGGTCCAGCCTGCAGCAATACAGGCTCATCTCCGGGAACGCCGGAGGGGGTTGCGGAGGATTCCTGGTCGTCGCTCCGATCGTCCTTGGGGTCGTTTCCCCTGGGATCGTTCATCCATTCGCTCCCGTGCCGTCGGGTGCACCGGCCGCATGCCATCGGGCCAGGGCTTCTGCGAGGCTGTGATCGTCGGGTCCGTCCGCCAGCAGGCGCGCAGCGGAATGACCCCACTGCTCTGCAATTTGTAACACACGCCTGCTTACGGTCACCAGCGGCGTGGTTCGCAACAACGCCTCGCCTTCTGTTCCAAGGATCACGCACAGGTTGCGAAAAATATCGCCGCTGGTAGCAGTGTAGACGTGTATCCCGCCGGCCGCCCAACGCGCCAGGAGCTCCCCTCGCCGCTCCGCGCTCAGCGGGGCGGGCACTCGCCGGTAAACATCGAGATAACGGACCCGCGCCGCTCGTGCCTTCAGGCCCGCGGACAGCGCCTCGCGCCCGCCCTGGCCGCGAATGATGAATACGCGCACCCCTGCCAGGTTCTCGAGTTCCGGTTGTTGCAGCAGGTCCTCGGTCGTGAAGCCCGCCGGACGAATATCCGGGGTGAGGCCGAGCTCTTCCAGGGCACTCGCGGTGGATGGCCCGATGGCCGCGACCCTGGGCCGTGGCTGCGGCAGGTAACGCGCGCCCCAGGCGACGGCATTCCTGCTGGCGAAGATGGCCAGGCCGCCGGCGGGCAACGTTGCCAGGTCGGCGAGCTCCGAGGTGTCCGGCTGGACGGGCGCAATGGCGATCGAGGGCACGAATATCGCTTCGCCACCGCGCGACTCGATCGCCCGGACGAGGTCCTCGCCAAGACCCTGGGGACGCGTCACCAGCACGGTCAGGCCGCTCAGGCTGCCTTCGGCCATCGTTTCAGGCATCCTGGAGCAGCGCCGCAGCCCCGCGATCGAAGAGCTCTGCCGCCAGGGCCGCGCCGAGCGCCGCCGCGCCCGTGGCCGGGCCGCGCACCTGCCCGTGGAGGACCGCCGAGCCGGTGCGCGTCGCCACCAGCCCGCGCAGGAACAGCTCATCCCCCTCGATCACGGCAAAACCCGCGACGGGCGATTCGCAGCTGGCGCCCAGCCCGCCGGCGAAGGCCCTTTCGGCATCGACACAACGGCGCGTTGCTTCGTCCTCGAGCGGGGCGAGGAGTGCGGCGACCCGCGCGTTGCCTGCCAGGCACTCCACGCCCACGGCACCCTGGCCCACGGCCGGCAGCGATACCTCGTATGGGAGAAAGCCGGCAATCCGGTGCTCCAGGCCGAGGCGCTTGAGACCCGCGGCGGCCAGCAGGATCGCCGCAAAGTGGCCACGGTCGAGTTTGCCCAGACGCGTCTCGACGTTGCCGCGCACGGGCTCGACGCGGAGGTCCGGGCGTGCATGCTGAAGCTGCGCCTGGCGCCGCAGGCTCGAGGTGCCGACGATGCTGTCTGCAGGAATATCTTCGATTTTCATGTAGTGAGCCGAGACCAGCGCGTCGCGCGGATCCTCCCGCTCCAGCACGGCGATGATCTCGAAACCCTCGGGCATCTGTGCCGGGACGTCCTTCATCGAGTGCACTGCGATATCCGCGCGATTCTCGAGCATGGCCGCCTCGAGTTCCTTGATGAACAGTCCCTTGCCGCCGATCTTGGCCAGTGTCGTGTCCAGGATCTGGTCGCCCTTGGTCGTCATCGGCACCAGCTCGACCGTCAGCCCCGGGTGCTGGCGGCACAGCAGTGTGGCGACGTGCTCGGCCTGCCACAGGGCAAGCCGACTCTCGCGGGTCGCGATCCTTATCGTACTGTTCATCCTGCTCTGATCCTCCTGCGCGCCGGAAACGCGAACCGGCGCGGGTCAGTCGCCTCCACGCGGGAACATATCCGATTTGAGACGGAAAAGCGCCGAGATATCCTCGTCCGCACTTTGCGCCGGCAGGCGCGAATAGTGCAGCAGCGTCATTTCCACGAGGGGGAGCCTGGTGCCGAGTTCCTCTGCCATGCGGCGGCAGATCTCGAGGTCCTTGGCGTGCAGCCCGACTTTGAAGCCGAGCGGAAATTCACGTCGGATCATCGTCGGACCGCGCTTGGACAGGAACCAGTTCCCGGCCGCACCTTTCTCCAGCGCCGCGATGAGTCGTTCCATTGGCAGGCCCTGGGCCTGGCCGAAGGCCAGCGCCTCGGTGACAGCCTGGTTGATGCCCGCGACCATGATCTGGTTGGTCGCCTTGGCAGCCTGTCCCGCGCCGACCGGCCCCATCAGCGCAATGCTGCCGCCCATCGCCTCGAGTGCCGGCCGGGCACGCTCGAGCGTGGTTTCGTTCCCCCCGACCATGATCGACAACGTGCCGGCAACCGCGCCTTCCGTCCCGCCGCTGACGGGGCAGTCGAGGAACTCCGCGCCGGCCGCGGCGAGTCTTTGCGCCGCTTCGCGGGCCGTGCTCGCGGCAACCGTGGAACAATCCGCGACGATCGCACCGGGCCGCAGCGCCGCTGCGAGTTGCGCGACGACTTCCAGCAGGTCCGCATCCGCCGAAACGCAGGTGACGACCACGTCGCAATCACGCGCCAGCGCGGCCAGCGAAGGCGCGGCAGTCACGCCCGTTTCCGCAGCGAGCGCTGCCGCTTTCGCGGCCGTACGGTTCCAAGCGCCGGCGAGCAGGCCGGCGCGGTGCAGGTTGCGGGCCATGGGCAGCCCCATCGCCCCGAGGCCGACGAATCCGACACGCAACGGCATCAGTCTTCCAGGTAGGTGTAGCCTGACAGGCCGTCGCTGAGCGCCCGCAGGAAGTAACTCTGGTCCTCCTCGTCGAGCCCCGCGGCGGCGATCTTGCGGGCATAGGAGGCGCGCAACTCGTCCGGCGCGAAATGCACGTAGGCGAGCAGCTGCTCCGCGCTGTCGCCGCCGCGCGGCATGCCGAGCACCGGCTCGCCGGAGGGCGAAAGGTATACGTCCACGCTGCCGGTATCGCCGAACAGGTTATGCAGGTCGCCGAGAATCTCCTGGTAGGCCCCGACCATCAGGATCGCAAGGAGGTACTCCTCGTCGGCACCGAGGGCGTGCACGGGGAGGCTGTGCTCGATGCCCTCGCCATCCACATACAAGTCAACCCGGCCGTCCGAGTCGCACGTCAGGTCGCGCAGCACGCCGCGCCGGGTCGGCGCTTCGTCCAGACGCTGCGCCGGCAGGATAGGAAATACCTGGTCGATCGCCCAGATATCCGGCAGCGACTGGAATACCGACATGTTGATGAACAGCTTGTCGGCAGTGATCTGCTTGAGTTCGTCCAGAATCGCGCGCGGCGCGTTGCTCTGGCTGAGGAGGCGGTCGCGGACCGCGTGCATGAGGGCGCGCGCCAGCGCTTCACCGCGCGCGCGTTCCGGCAGGTCGATCTCGCCGCCGATATAGCGTCGATGCAGTTCCGCCATCAGGTGCTGTGTCTCGCGGTAGACTTCCTCCGGAGAGCTGTCATCCATGCGCGCGAACTGGTCCCAGAGCGAGCGCACTTCGGCGCCGCTGTCCTCGGGCGGCGCCACCGGGCTGATATCGGTGGGGACGTCGGTGTCGATCACGTTGGTCACGAGGACGGCATGTTGCGCCACGAGGGCGCGTCCCGACTCGGAGCAGATCTCGGGACGCGCTTCGCCGGCTGCATCGCAGACCTGGGCGATCGTGTCCACCACCGTGCGGGCATAGTCCTCGATGGTGTAGTTGATCGAGTTTGCGCTGCGCGAGCGAGTTCCCTCGTAATCGACCCCGAGGCCGCCCCCGACGTCCATCAGGCCGAGTCCCAGTCCGGCGGCGCGCAAGTCCGTGTAGACCCGCGCGGCCTCCGTCAGCCCACGGCGAATGTCGCGCAGGTTCGGCACCTGCGAGCCGACATGGACATGCAGCATCTTGATGCAGTGGCCCATGCCGGCCTGCCTGGCGCGCTCGGCGGCCTCGAGCAGCTGCCCGGCGGTCAGGCCGAACTTGGACTTCTCGCCGCCGGTGTCCTGCCAGTTGCCGGCGCCGACGCTGGACAGGCGCAGCCGCACACCGAGCCGCGGCTCGAGCTCGAACTCGCGCGCCAGCTGGATGATGCGGTCAAGCTCCGAGAGTTTCTCTACCACGATGTAGACCTCGTGCCCGAGGCTCTGGGCGATCAGGGCCAGCTCCAGGTATTCGTGGTCCTTGTAGCCGTTGCAGACGATCATCCCGCCCGGCGGCGAGACGCCGAGCACGGCCATCAGCTCCGGCTTGCTGCCGGTTTCCATGCCGACGCGCGCGCCGCCGTGATGGACGAGGGTATCGACGACGCTGCGCTGCTGGTTGACCTTGATCGGGTACACCACCCGGTAGCGCCGTTCGTACTCTCGTGCCGTCATCGCCTCGCCAAAGGCATTGTGAAGCCGGTCGAGCCGATCGCGCAGGATATCGGTGAAGCGGAACAGGATCGGTGGCGCGAGCCCGGCCAGGCGGGCGCGGCGCACCAGGTCCACGAGGTCGATCTCCGCGCCGTTGCGGAACGGCCGCACGACCAGCCGACCGCGTCGGCCGATATCGAAATAGCCGTCGCTCCAGCGGGAAATACCGTAGAGCCGGCGGTTGGCTTCGATCTGCTCCTCGCTCATCCGCGGAGGCCTCCCGGGGCGCAAGCTGGGGACGGGAAAAGGCCGCGCAGTATAGCGCATCCGCGGGTACGACAGACCCGGCGCCGTGGCGCCGGGACGTGCCGTTACAGAGGGTGTGATGCGAGCTGCGGGGCTAGTCGTCGCAAAAGTCGATCACGGCCTGGCGCGCGTTGAGGCGCGTCTGGACCAGCTCTTCCTCGCTCAGGAAGCGACGACCGCCGTCCGGCAGCTGCTCGTACAGGCGCGGCGCGCGCTCATAGGCCTCGGCCGCTTCCCGCGCCTGCTGGCAGGCCTTGGCGCGGAGCTCCTGCTGTGCAGCCAGGGCCGTGGCGAAGGCGTCGTCGGACGGAGCGGCATCGCGGCGCGCCGTTGCGGTCTCGGTCCGGGCCTCGGCCTCGGCGGCGACCCGCTCCGGGTCGGTGGGTTTGGACGCCACGCTGACGAGTTGCGAAGCAGGCGAGAGCGGCCGGTCACTGTAAACGATGGTGCCGTCGCTGTTGACGGTCCGATAGACCTCGTTAGCGGTGGCTGCCATGGACGCCAGGAGGATCATCAGGGCGGGAAGCAGGAATCTGGTCATGGTGGACTCCCTAGAGCGCCTTCTCGTCAGTTTCACCGGTACGGATCCGGATCGCCTGCTGAAGGTCGTATACGAAGATCTTGCCGTCACCGATCTTGCCGGTTCGCGCGGTGTTGACGATGGACTCGATCACTCGCTCCAGCGAATCATCGGGAACTGCCAGCTCGAGTTTAACCTTCGGCAGGAAATCCACCACGTATTCGGCACCGCGATACAATTCAGTGTGGCCCTTCTGCCGCCCGAAACCTTTGACCTCCGTCACAGTAATGCCTTGCACGCCGAGGTCGGCAAGGGCCTCGCGGACGTCGTCCAGCTTGAAGGGCTTGATGATGGCGCAGACCATTTTCATCGTGGTTCTCCGATTTCCTGCCCCGGAGTCTAGCATTGCACCGCGGGAGCTGTAGAGGCTGGTTAAACAAAGGCCGGGGGCGGAATTTCCGCCCCCGGCCGGGGTGGCGCTCCCTGCGCCGGGCTGGCAAACCTGGGTCAGTCGCCGGCCTTGGTGAACTCCGGATAGGCCTCGAGGCCGCACTCGTGCAGGTCCACGCCCTCGTACTCCTGCTGTTCCGACACACGGATGCCGACGGTCACTTTCAGGCCGAACCACACCGCCATGCTGAACAGGAACACCCAGGCGAATATCACCGCCAGGCCGACCAGCTGGCCGACGATGGTCGCCTCGCCGTTCGACAGCAGCACCGCGAGGACGCCCCAGATGCCCGCGGTGCCGTGCACCGAGATCGCGCCGACCGGGTCGTCGATCCTGAGCTTGCGGTCGAGCAGCACGATGGAGCTCACCACCAGCAGTCCGCCGACCAGGCCGATGATGATCGCCAGCAGCGGCGTCGGCGAGAGCGGATCGGCGGTAATGGACACCAGGCCGGCGAGCGCGCCGTTCAGCGCCATCGTCAGGTCGGCCTTGCCGAACCAGAGCTTCGCCAGTATCAGCGCCGCCACCAGGCCGGCGGCCGCCGCGAGGTTGGTGTTGGTGAACACCAGCGCCACGGCGTTGGCCGACTCCACGTCGGAGACCTTCAGCTCGGAGCCGCCGTTGAACCCGAACCACCCCATCCACAGGATGAAGGTGCCCAACGTCGCCAGCGGCAGGTTCGATCCCGGGATGGCGTGCACCGCGCCGCCGGCGCCGTACTTGCCCTTGCGCGCGCCGAGCACGAGCACGCCAGCGAGCGCCGCCGCGGCGCCAGCCATGTGCACGATGCCCGAGCCGGCGTAGTCGGAGTAGCCGACCACCTCGTCGAGGAAGCCACCGCCCCAGCTCCAGTAGCCCTGCACCGGGTAGATCACTGCTGTCATCACCACGGCAAAGGCGAAGAATGACCAGAGCTTCATCCGCTCGGCGACTGCGCCCGAGACGATCGACATGGCCGTGGCGACAAACACCACCTGGAAGAAGAAGTCCGCCAGGTTGGAGTAGTAGGGTGCGTCCTCGCCGCCGGCCGTCACCTCGGCAACCGTGTTGTCGGCGGCGCCGAGCATGCTGATGCCGGGAATGATGCCGTTGCCGTCGCCGTACATGATCCCGTAGCCGCAGATCATGTACATGAGGCAGGCGATGGAATACAGGCCGACGTTCTTGGTGAGGATCTCCGCGGTGTTCTTGGCGCGCACGAGCCCCGCCTCGAGCATGGTGAAGCCGGCGGCCATCCACATGACGAAGGCGCCTGCGATGAGGAAGTAGAAGGTGTCCAGCGCATAGCTGAGTTCAGTGATTTGTTCCACGGTCGTCCTCCCCTGCTCAGACGGCTTCAGGGCCGGTTTCGCCCGTGCGAATCCGGATCACCTGTTCCAGCGGCATGATGAAAATTTTGCCGTCGCCGATTTTTCCGGTGCGGGCCGTATTGCTGAGGACCTCGATGACCTGCTCGAGCAGGTCATCATCGATCGCGACCTCGACCTTCATCTTCGGCAGGAAGTCCACGACATACTCGGCGCCCCGGTAGAGTTCCGTGTGGCCGCGTTGCCGGCCGAAGCCCTTGACCTCGGTGACCGTGACGCCCTTGACGCCGACGTCGGCCAGCGCCTGCCGGACGTCGTCGAGCTTGAACGGCTTGATGATTGCGGTGACCAGTTTCATGCCGCTCACCGCAGGTCGAAGGTCTTGCCGATGCTGAACACCAGCGCGGTCTCGCTCGAGCCCGTGCCCGACAGGTCGCTGTCGCTGATGACCGCGGCAAGGCTCACGTCGAAGCCGGAGACCTCGGTGCCGTACCCGAGCTCGACATAGTCACCGTCGAAGTCCTTGGTGAAGGCGCCGTAGGTGGCGTAGAAGCCCTCGTACTCGATCGTGCCCGCCCAGAACCCGTAGTCGAGCGTCGGACCGTCGAAGTTGTCGTAGCGGCCCTGCGAGTATTCGACACTGAAGAGGCCGTAGCCGGCGGTGAGATTGATTTCGTGGTAGGTGTCGTCGAAATCGTCGGTGTAGAAGTAGCCCGTGTAGCCGACGCCGTAGCTGAAGTCGCCAACGCTGCCCTCGTAGCCGAGGTAGAGGTCGTACTCGAGGCCCTGGCCGACCTCGGCGGCCCAGGTGCCGGCGTAGAAGCCGGAGTGCTCGTAGTCAAGACCGCCAAAGGCGGCGGCGGACGTGTTCTGCTTGATGCCGCGGAAGATGTAGTCCGACATCATGCCGATGTTCGCGCTAAACTCGCCGGCAGCAAATGCGGACGGGCTGGCCGCCAGGCCCAGCGCGATGAGCAGATAACGGGTTCGACCCATGGTGTATTCCTCCCAGTGCGTTGCGTGATCCGGGCCGCTGAGCCTCGGTTGTATGCTGCAAAGCACGATGCGTGCCAGCCTTTTTAAATCAATGAGTTGGCCTTTCCAGGAGCGAAACAGGGTCGATCGACGCACCTTGATGGTGCGCGGCAGCATGGCCCCATGCCCCATCGCGGGGCGCGAGGAGAAGTGATGGATCCGAAAGGCCCGAACATCGACGAACTGGCTCGCCGGCTTGCGGATGCGCTGCCGGCCGGTCTCAAGACGCTGCGCGCGGACGCCGAGCAGAACTTTCGCGCGGTGTTGCAGGCCGGGCTGTCGCGGCTCGACCTGGTGACGCGCGAGGAGTTCGACGTGCAGGCGGCCGTGCTCAAGCGCACCCGCGAGAAACTCGAGGCGCTGGACGCCCGCCTGGCGGCGCTGGAGAAACCGCCGGAGTAATCGCTCCGCTCGCTTCTCGCGAGGCATCGCCATGTCCCCGCCAGGCCCGTTTCGGGTCGCAATCTCGTCATAGTCTCCGGAAACGGGCGGTTCCCGCGGCCGCGGGCAGCGTCCACGCTGGCCGGAAGTCCCCGGGAGATGCCGCATGGCGATGGCCACCGTGCTCAGCCGCGCGCAGTGCGGCCTCGACGCCCTGCCGGTGTCGGTCGAGGCCTACGTCGGCGGCGGCCTGCCGGGCTTCTCGCTGGTCGGCTTGCCGGCGACGGCGGTGCGCGAGAGCCGCGATCGCGTGCGAGCGGCGCTGTCGACCTGCGGCTTCAAGTTCCCGGACGGCCGTGTGATCGTCAATCTCGCCCCGGCGGACCTGCCCAAGGAGGGCGGACGCTTCGACCTGCCGATCGCGATCGGGGTGCTGGCCGCCTCGGGCCAGGTACCGCGCAAGGGGCTCAAGGTGATCGAGTTGCTCGGCGAGCTGTCGCTCAACGGCGATCTCCGGCCGGTGCATGCATCGCTGTGCGCCGCCATCGCGGCGGCCCGCGACGGCCGCGCCCTGGTGGTGCCGGTGGCCTCTGCGGCCGAGGCCGCGGCCGCCGGGGAGGGCGAAGTGCGTGCCGCGGCCAACCTGCTGGCGGTCGCGGCGCACCTCAAGGGCCGGCAGCCTCTGCCGGTGACGGCTGCGCCGCCCCGGGTGCTGTCCGGCATTCATCGCGGCCCCGACCTGTCGGAGGTGCGCGGCCAGCAGCGCGGGCGCCGCCTGCTGGAGCTGGCGGCGGCGGGCGGTCACAACCTCATGTTCATCGGCCCGCCCGGCACCGGCAAGACTATGCTGGCGCGGCGCCTGCCGGGCCTGCTGCCGCCGCTGGACGCACGCACCGCGCTCAGGGTCGCCTCGATCGCGTCCGCGGCCGGCAAGCCTTTCCGGCCCGACGACTGGGGGCGCCGGCCGTTCCGTGCGCCGCACCACTCGGCGTCCTCGGTGGCGCTGACCGGCGGCGGCTCCATCCCGCGCCCCGGCGAGGTGACCCTGGCACACCACGGCGTGCTGTTCCTCGACGAGTTGCCGGAGTTCCGCCGCGATGCGCTCGAGTCCCTGCGCCAGCCGCTGGAGGACGGCGAGCTGACCATCAGCCGCGCCGCAATCCAGCGCACCTTCCCCGCGCGCTTCATGCTGGTGGCAGCGATGAATCCCTGTCATTGCGGACATCTCGGCGATCCGCGCGGCAACTGCAGCTGCAGCGCCGAGGCGGTGCGGCGCTACCGCGCCAGGATCTCGGGGCCGCTGCTCGACCGGGTCGATCTCGTGGTCGAGCTGCCGCGCCCGGCGCCGGCCGAGCTGCTCGGTCCGCCGGGGGAGAGCTCGGCAGCGGTGCGCGCGCGGGTGCTGGCGGTGCGCGAGGCGAGCCGGCGGCGCCAGGCCTGCGTCAACGCGCGGCTGGAGGGCAAGGCGCTGGACCGGCATGCACCGCTCGGGCCGGCGGAGCGGGCACTGCTGGCGCGCTCGGCGGACCGGCTGGGATTGTCGGCGCGGGCGCAGACGCGCGTAAGGCGGGTGGCGCGCACCATCGCGGACGCCGCCGGCGCGGAAGCCATCGAGGTGCGGCACCTGGCGGAGGCGCTGGCGTCCCGGGGAATGCCGGAGTGACTAGACCGCGAACGTCTGGCAATGGTCCTCCATTTTATAGCCAAGCGCTTGGGTTTATGAGAGGATGATCAGTGCCAACGGTCTTGCGTGTTTCGGGATTCCGGATAGTGATTTATTCAAATGACCACCGGCCGGCCCATGTTCACGCGATTTCATCCGAGGGCGAGGCCGTGTTCGCACTCAACTGTCCGGAAGGGCCACTAGAGCTTCGCGAAATCTACCGGCACGACCGACCATCGGCGTCCACGCTGAAGGCCCGGCTGGCGGCAAGGCTGCCGATGCTTTGTGACCGATGGAGAGAGATACATGGCCGTTTCTGACCGAGAGTTCCAGGCGGCTTTGACCCGAGGCGAAGCTTTGGACCAAACGGGGCCGAGGGCGCGCGTCGCTTGCTACAAGACGCGTGGCGACAAGATCGTCGTCGTATTTCACGACGGCATGGAATTGCGGATCCCGCGCCGCCTGGTCGACGGCCTGGTCAATGCAACCGAAACAGCGCTCGCCGAAATCGAGATTTCCCCGTCCGGTCGCGGACTGCACTGGCCGAAACTCGATGTGGACCTCTATCTGCCGTCATTAGTGCTTGGACAGACAGAATCGCAACAGATGATTGCCAAGCGGCTTGGCGCTGCGGGCGGTCGGGTCCGGAGCCCGGCGAAAGCGGCTGCAGCGCGGAGAAATGGCGTGCGTGGCGGACGGCCGAGGCGAGACGGCGCTGGGTGATCCGCGTGACGGGCCGGCCAGGATCAGCACGACCGCGAGGATCCAGATCAGCACTGTCACACGCGCGACTATAGCGGCGGGGGCATCCGGCGCCTATGCCGGTGCGCTTGGGCCTCGCGGGCCAGAAACAGGAAAGCCCGCAGCAGGCGGCTGCGGGCTTTCCCGGTACGTTTTGCGGAATCAGCGTGTCAGGGGTTGTGGCTCAGCTCGGGCACCCGCCGGTACAGGTATGACCAGCTCGAATCCAGCGAAGTGCGGAAATCGGCCCGCAGGCGTTCCGCCTCGGCCTCGCCGCGCTGCTTGGCCACGACTTCCCAGACCCCCGCGCGGGAATCGTCCAGTGCGGCAAAGTTCTCGAACGGCGTCACGACGTAGTAATGAGCACTGTCCCTGGCGCCGCCCTGCACGTCGTACCAGAAACCCCGCGGCTGGCCCTCGGCCTCGGCCATCGCGCCGACGACCTGCTCGATCGTGCGCATCATCAGGCGGCCGTCATCGGCCCTGAAGCTGGTGACCCAGATGAGGTCGCTTACCGGCGTGCTGCGGCTGATGGCCGGCCGCAGCTTGGCATACGAATTCACGCCTTTTTCCGCGTGCACGTGCGGTGTGATCTTTTCCGTCACCACGCCCTGGCACTTCTGGCTGGCTTCGTGGGGGGTGTCCAGGGCTGCCCAGTTCGGCAATCGAAAGGCCGCGACATAGACGTTGCCCTGGCCCTGCTGGCGTTGCCAGGTGTTCCAGCTGCGATCGCCCTTCTGCGCCAGGTAGCATTCCTTCCAGGCGGCGATTCCCGCCTTGAACTGGTCGTTGTGACCGGCCTTGACATGGAATTGGAATGTCGACAGCAGGTGACCGGCCGGTTCCTGCGCCGTCGTCGTCGCCGGCAATGACAGGACCGCGGCGCTGAGCAAGGCCAGCGCCAGGCGTTTCTTGAATCTCATGATGACTCTCCCTGTGGAATTGGTTTTTATTAGAAGCCCATTGGCCCCGGCGGGCGGGCGCAATGTCCATCTACCCTAATGCAAGCCGGGGATGGTTAGCAATGAAACGGGGCGCGCTCAGGTATAGTCCGCGCTCCCCACGCTGCGTTCCCGGCCGCCGATGTCCCTGAATCCCTCCCAGCTGGAGGCTGTGCATTACACGGCCGGCCCCCTGCTCGTGCTCGCCGGCGCCGGCAGCGGCAAGACCCGGGTCATCACGGAGAAGGTCGCCGCGCTGGTGGCGGGCGGCATGCCGCCTTACACCATCGCGGCCGTGACCTTCACCAACAAGGCGGCGCGCGAGATGCGCCAGCGCGTCGCGGCGCTGCTGGACGCCGACATCGCGAAGGGCCTGCGGATCTCGACCTTCCATACGCTGGGCCTGAACATCCTGCGGCGCGAGTACGCCAACCTCGGCTACAAGCGCGGCTTCACGATCTTCGATGCCCACGACAGTCGCAGCCTCGTCAAGGAGCTGCTGAAAAACGACAACGCCGACACGGAAGGCGCGATCGACGCCGCCTGCGCGGCATTTTCAGCCTGGAAGAGTGAGCTCATCAGCCCCGAAGCGGCGCTCGCCGGCGCGGCCGACGAGCTCGAGCAGGCCCGCGCCCGGCAATACGCCGCCTACCAGCGGGCACTGCAGGCCTACAACGCGCTGGACTTCGACGACCTGATCGCGCGGCCGGTGTTCCTGTTCCGCGAGCTGCCCAAGGTGCTCGAGGCCTGGCAGGACCGCATCCAGTACATGCTCGGCGACGAGTACCAGGACACGAATTTCGCCCAATACCAGCTGATGGGCCAGCTGGTCGGGGCGCGCGGCGCCTTCACGGTGGTCGGCGACGACGACCAGTCGATCTACGCCTGGCGCGGCGCGCGGCCGGACAACCTGAATAAGCTGGCGACCGACTACCCGGCGCTGAAAGTCATCAAGCTGGAGCAGAACTACCGCTCTTCGGCGCGCATCCTCGAGGCGGCCAACGGGCTGATCGCCCACAACCCGCACCTGTTCGACAAGCGGCTGTGGAGCGCTCACGGTCCCGGCGACCGGATCCGCGTGCTGGTCGCGCGCGACGGCGCCGACGAAGCCGACCGCGTGGCGATGGAGATCATGCGGCAGAGAATGGAGCGGGGCTGCGGGTGGCGCGATTTCGCCGTGCTCTATCGCGGCAACCACCAGGCCCGGCCCTTCGAGCAGGCATTGCGCGCCCTGGAGATTCCCTACTCGGTGACCGGCGGCACCTCGTTCTTCGATCGCACCGAGGTGAAGGACGTGCTGGCCTACCTGCGACTGATCGCGAACCCGGACGACGACGCGGCGTTCCTCAGGATCGTCAACGTGCCGCGGCGCGAGATCGGCACCGCGACGCTCGAGAAACTCGGCGCCTGGGCGTCGAGCCGCGGGCTGGGCCTGTTGAGCGCCAGCCTCGAGGCCGGGCTGCACGGCGTGCTGCCGTCGCGCACGGTCGAGCGCCTGCACGGCTTCGCGCGGCGCATGATCGAGCTGGGGATCGCGGCCGAGGATGGCGCGCCGGTGGATGAACTTGCGCGAGAGCTTATCGATGAACTCGGCTACCGCGACTGGCTGTTCGAGAATGCGCGCGAGCCGCGCCAGGCCGAGTCCGCCAACGAGAATCTTGCGGAGCTGCTCGACTGGCTGGGCCGGGCGTCGCGCGGCGACGACGAGGCGACCCTCGCCGATGCGCTGCGCAAGCTGTCGCTGATGGACATGCTGGATCGGCAATCGGGTGACGAGCAGGACGACCGCGTGCGACTCATGACGCTGCACGCGGCGAAGGGCCTGGAGTTTTCGACGGTGTTTCTCGCCGGCTGCGAGGAGGAACTGCTGCCGCACCGCGCGAACCTCGAAGGGCCAGGCCTCGAGGAAGAGCGGCGCCTCGCCTATGTCGGCATCACCCGGGCCCGGCAATGGCTGTTGATGAGCTACGCGCGCAGGCGCAAGCGTTTCGGCGAGATACTCGAATGCGCCCCGAGCCGCTTCCTCGAGGAACTGCCGGCCGAGCTGCTCGAGTGGGAGGGCCGGATGGAGTTGAGCCCGGAAGAGATGAAGACCCGCGGGCGAAGCGCCATCGCGGGCCTTCGCTCGATGCTCGGCGAAAGCTAGCGAAAGTGGTCGTCGGCCAGGATGCGGTCCCTGTCCACGGCGTCCGCCTATATCGTCATTCCGGGCTGGATCGTTTCTGAGCGTCGGCAGCGCGACGAACTGCTGCGCCAGAGCGAGGAACGGTTTCGCCAGCTGGCCGAGAGCACCTGTGCCTGGTGTTCGGCGACCGCTGACGGCGCCCCGGTCGCCGCGGTCCGCAATCCGCGGAGAGCGAGAGTCAGTCGTCCAGCGCGTCGACCATGTACTGTACGGCGTCGCGGACCTGCTCGTCGGTCAGGTTGGCATGCCCGCCGCGCGGCGGCATGTAGCCGGCTTGCCCCTGGAAGCCCTCGATGGCGTGGCTGACGAGCGTGTCCATGCCCTGCTCGATACGCGGCCCCCAGGCACCCTCGTCACCCGTCCTCGGCGCGCCGGCGATCCCCGGAGTGTGGCAGGCGGTGCAGGCGGCCTGGTAGACCGCCTGTCCACCCAGTTCCTGTGCGGCCTCGGGCTCCGCCGCCGCCACGGCCGGTGCGGCCCCGTCCGGCTCCGCCGGTGTCTCGCCGGGCCGGCCGGCGATCGCCACTTGCCCGATGGGCCGAATGCGCTCCTCGACCGCCTGCTCATGGGTCGCGCCCGGTCCGACGTGCTGCGCCCGGCCGAGTTTCCCGACCCAGTCGTACGCCAGGTACATGATGAGCCCGAGCATCAGCAGGACGCTTATCACCGGTACGAGGGTGTCGACAAACAGGTTAGCGGTCTTTTTGCTCAATGCCATTCCCCTCGAGTCACAGGATTCGGGCCGCCTGTCGGGGCCCGCAGGACGGCGAATTATAGGCGGTGCGGCCAAGGCCGCCAAACGATTCCTGCATTCCGGCGGCTCAGCGCCCGCCGCCACCACGGCGGGACGCTACCTTTGCCTGGCGGCGGCCGGGCATTCATTGGACGCTGGCCTGGCGAGTCGCTATTATCTCGCGCCTCCCTGTGTGCGCCCGTAGCTCAGCTGGATAGAGCGCTGCCCTCCGGAGGCAGAGGCCAGAGGTTCGAATCCTCTCGGGCGCGCCATTAAAATCAAAAAGTTACGTCGTGTTCTGTGCGGTCGCCTTGGCTCGCGTGACCACCACGTGACCATGGCGTGACCAAGTCTGCGCCTCGGGTCCGCTTGCGTCAGCTCCGAGTGTATCCCGCCATGAACGCATCAAGAGGATTCGGAGTGCGGCGGAAGCGCGTTACCAGGCGTGAGCTCATATCCACGAGAAGCTCGTTTGAGCGACTTTGGAGCACCCGGTCGATGGCGACCACCGAGGCCTCGCTGGCGAGGGCGCGCACGCTGGCACCAAGCAAGTGAGAACCGACCAGTTCGATGTCGCCATCGTATTGCTCTATGAGGTCGGGAGCCGCCCAAAGACCTGTGAGCTCATCTGGAAGCTCGCAATAGTTCTCGAGAACGTACCGTACATCCAGAGCGTCTTTGGCACGTTGGTTTGTCAGCCGATCCCCCCACGCGATCAATTTCAGCAGCACCAAACCAACAGGCGACACGACCGGAATTTCAAGGGGCGGGTCATCCCGTATCCGGACCAGATCAGCGTCGGCGTGCGCCTCGGCGAATCCGAGGATGCTCATCTGATGGTCGTTGTCCGGGGGCCATGTGATATTCCCGTCCGCGTCAGCGAGATCCCCAAACGGCACGATGTCGATGGGCATGCCATCCGGGGACAGCAGGCGTTGCGACTGCCCGGTCAGTTGAAAGCCGGCCGCGACGAGCGTTTCACGCAAAGCCTGGTACGCGTGCCAGTCACCCGCCTGGATCCCGAAATCCAGATCTATGGTGCCTCGTTGGATGGGGCTGCCATATGCATAGTGGAGGACGAGATCTCGGGCGCTCGCGCCGACTACCAGAAAATCGAGCCCGTGACGCGCCATCGCCTCGGAGACCGTTTGGTATACGTCGACAATGCGGTCATCCAGCCTACCCGAGACGTTGAGCAATTTTTTCATCGTAGAGCTTGCGTGCGACCTCGAGGTTGCGCGGATCGCCGGTGGCGATCAGATCAGCGTACGCAAGGATCGGGTGCACATAGAGGCCAAAGTCACGATTCGGCCACCAGAACGGAGCAAGCAGCTCAACTGCCCCGGGTTCCAATGTTGGCAGGGCCTGCTTGCGCAGCCGCGCTTTCGCGATCAACTTGTTTAACTGCGCCCTCGGAACGTACGCCGTGGCAACGACGGGACGTAAGTAGCCGGTGTAATGAGCGCCGGCCAACTCGCCCCCCCAGTATCCGTCGAAATCTTCGATCGGGAAGTTCTGCCACCAGTCCATGCCCTGAGCGGCAAAGGTGCCAAGACCCTGTTTCGGCCGCAGCGCCGTGGGGTATCGCTCCACCCAGGTTTCCAGGACGGCGTCGGCATGAACGAGGCGACGCTCGTTGTCGGTGATGAGCAGAAATCCTGCCGCTTGGAGGTCATCCATGACGTTTGTGACGGTCCCCAACGCCACACCCGCGACCTCGGCAATGTCACGGTAGGGCGCCCGTACGAGTTCCGGGTTGCAGAGAAACGCGTAGGTAACCTTCAACCCGGCGATTGTGAAGCCCTTGTGTTTTCGTGGCCCTGCACCTTTCGTCTCCCTTTCTCGCCGTCGGTTGCCTTTGATCTGAACGTGGCGGAAGGGGGTTCGGATGTAGGCGTTGCCGACGGCGTCCATGAACTGAACGCCTTCTGTTCTGAGCCGATCTGCCATCCTTGGGTTGACGTAGTCGGCGACGAGGATGCCCGTGGGAAAGCGGCGCACCCGGTCGATCAGTACGCCCAGAGGAGCTTGTTGGGCCCATGTCTTGACCTCGGCGTAGTACTCCTCGCCATCGATCTTGAGCCTTGCGTCCTCATGACCGACGCCCCCGCCCTGGGGCGCCAGCTCGATTACGCGAATGCGTAAGTCCGCCTCCCGCTCGATGGCGCCGATCGCCTCCAGCAGGATGTCTTTTTCGACGGGACCAAGGCGTTTTTCGAGGTTGTTCATATCCCAGAAATGTACATTATTAATGGACAAACAAGAAAAATGAACGTATGCGCTTCAAACCCGGGGACAGAAACATATATATTCATTGCCTTCTTAGTCAATTGGTTCATAAATATACTACGTACATTAATAATGAACAAGCACTATAATGAACAAGAGCCTCCGGATCCCAGAACTCCGGGCAGCCACAACGGATCCTGTCGGTCGCCCCATCCATGGCGCATGCCATGCGCCACAACTTCCTACACAATTGACCTGGCCGCGGCGGCTCGTAAGGTACACGCGATGATTACCGGTGAACTCAAGTCCAAGGTTGATCGCATCTGGGACACGATGTGGTCCGGCGGTATCTCCAATCCGCTCTCGGTGATCGAGCAGCTCACCTACCTGCTCTTCATCAAGCGGCTGGACGAGCTACATACCCTGCGCGAGCGCAAGGCCGCCCGGACCGGAAAGCCCATTGAGGAGCCGATTGTTGATTTGCATCCAGAACTGACCCACCTGGGCCAAGGATTTGCAATCAATCTTGACCCACGCGAACCCCGCATCTGCTCTGGGCGAGCAAGATGACGAAAGATAATTGGCGTGGCGTTCTTGGGAGTGACTCGACAATGCAGCATCGGAATGCTCCCGAGCCCGGGTCAATTCTCTGTGCAAGTCTCGGGGATGCGGCGGAAATCAACATCTGTGACGCCCTCCGCATACGCAACGGCCGCGCCAGATCGCCTTGGCCGCTGAGCTCGGTCGTTAGTCGGGCGAGAATTGACGTTTTGATGTCATGACGCTATGGTGCCTGCTAGCACGATATTTGGATAATGCCATGAGCGAGACATCGAAGCGGTCTACAGTTTATTTCGACCCTCAATTGCACGCTGCGCTTCGGCTTAAGGCCGCCCATACGCACCGTTCCCTATCAGATATTGTCAACGATGCTGTTCGTGCGGCGCTGGCTGAGGATCAGGAAGATCTGGCGGCGTTCGAGGAACGGGTTTCCGAGCCGACGATTAGCTATGAGGCCTTGCTGGACGATTTGAAGGCTCATGGCAAGTTATAAGCTTGTCTTCAAAAAATCCGTCTCAAAGGATCTTCGGCCAATCCCAAACAAAGATGTTGCCCATCTTCTTCAGCACATGCAGGCGCTGCAGGAGAATCCCCGTCCAGTTGGTAGTGAAAAGCTTTCGGGGAAAGAGCGTTACCGGATCCGACAAGGTGTCTACCGAATCATTTATGAAGTGGCAGATGAGCTTCTTGTCGTGACGGTTGTGAAGGTTGGTCACCGAAAACATGTCTACAAGCGCAGCTAACCAGGCCTTGCAGTTGACGCTCCTGTCGTCGCTGAACCAGGGAAGATTGCGATATCTTCTCGACCGATGGACACGATGAACAGCCAACTCTTGCACTCCAGGCTCGGCCCAGCCCTGCTCGCGCTTGCATTCCTGCTCATGTTTCCGGGTCCGGCTCCGGGCGCGCAAGTGCGGGCCGGAGCCGACGATGCGGTCGTTACAGATACCCGAACCGTTCTGATCACCGGCGCCAATCGTGGCATCGGACTGGAGTTTGCGCGCCAGTACTCAAAGGCCGGCTGGACCGTCATCGGTACGGCCCGAGATCCCGACACTGCCGCGGAGCTCAACCAGTTGGCGGCGAAAGTCATGCAACTGGATGTCACGGATGCTTCGAGCGTCGAACGGCTGGCGCAGGACCTGGCTGGCACGGCGATCGACCTGTTGATCAACAATGCCGGCATACAGCCGCTGATGTGGACGCTTGCAGAGCTCGACTTCGATGCCTATGAACAGGCCCTGGCGGTAAATACCATCGGCCCGGAAGGGTTCATCTGCATCGTTCTTCATCCGGGATGGGTAAGGACCGATATGGGAGGTCCGCAGGCACCGTCGCCGGTGGACGAATCCGTTCGCGCAATGCGTGGTGTCATTGACCGCCTGGCGCCGGCCGACAACGGCACGTTTCGGACCTATGCCGGTGAGCAAATGGCCTGGTGAACGCCCCAAACGGGGCGTTTTCTCCTCGAC
>Ga0114946_10000098_pt1 | contig 46206 bp, 22 predicted proteins | sample WalLakDeSediment_FD_88676 | JGI IMG/M metagenome (GOLD analysis project Ga0114946, IMG submission 88676) | Lake sediment microbial communities from Walker lake, Nevada to study Microbial Dark Matter (Phase II) - Walker Lake 11/02/13 Deep Sediment | ecosystem: Environmental > Aquatic >... | reverse complement strand
TGGGAGTGCAGGTGGGCGTGGGCGTCTGTCCTGGGTAGAAATCCGGGACCACACGCACCTCTGTGGTGAAATAGAAATCGAATGGAGACAATAAGCTGAATTTCAATTCCACCAGGAAGGCCGTCCATCCCGTGGGAGGATCAGGAACCGTACCGATATAGACCCCTCCTCCCTGGTCTGTCAGGGTGGTGCTGGTCCAGACCGGTCCGAGGGTCTCCAATCTGAAATCCCTGGCTGCCGGATTGTTGCCCTGCCAGAGTTTTACCTCGCTGGGAGAAGAGGGTGTTTCCACGCGAATCGTGTTCTTGTCCGGAAGGGTCCAGGAATAGGTGGGACGTGGCCAGTCGTTCAAAAGAGCCATGACGTAAGCCCCTACCCCCAGCACCGCTGAAGGATCGTCGATTCCATGATCTGTATTGGGCACGAATCGGAGATATTTCTCTCCAGGCAGATCCGCGAAATAGAACTGATGGGAATCCGGGACGAAGAACTGATCCCCGGTGGAGCAGACCTCATACTTGGGAATATGGAGGAATCGGTCCCGATACTCGTAGGGGTCCACGATGGTCAACAGGTTCTGTCCCTCCGGGCTGGGGAAGCGGTCCATCACGTTCATTTCCACATAATCGTGTACCGCCCGAGCGAAGAAGCCATAGGCCGAATAATGATGGACCATCTGTTCGTCGAAGTTGAGAAGATTGATGACAGCCGGGACAATCGCTCGAACCCGGCTGTCCACGGCCGCTGTCAGCCAGGTGGTCCATCCCCTCTTGGAGCCCCCACCCACCATGAATTGATCGATTTCCAGGCTCGGATCGATGGTGGGCATAAAGGTCTGTATGGTGTCCATGGCTCGCACCGCGCTTTTTACCATGGGCAAAAGAAGGGGCCAGGTGCCGTCCCCGGTGTTGAGATATTTGTCGAACGTATAGGCGATGATCGCGTCTTCGCTGCGCCATCTCGTTTCATCCGTGAACATCAAGGGTTGGTTGGGTACAATACGCAGATCGGCCAACACGGTCCTGGTGCTTGTGGCCAGGAGGATGAGATCTTCATCAATGGACGAAGGTGGATTGCCTCCATTGTTACCTCCATTGATCCATAGAAACCCGGTCCGATAAGAGGCAAGGACGTTGCTGGGAACGATGAGGGTGAGCCAATGTTGCCAAAGGGTCCTGTTGACCTCGCTTTCGTCGCGCCACACTTGAGAATTCATGGTCAGCACGTAGGCCGTGTATCCCGTGCCGGTCAGGGTGGATTCCAGAGCATAGGAATAATTCGGATCCGGGGCGGCCACGTAGTCGTCCAGGGCGGTGGCCCGGGAGAGTTCAGGTGCCAGGATCAATGTCAACGCGGTGAGAAGGAGCGTCCGTATCTTCATAGAATCTCCTCGCATCACCCCCCATGATGCCTTTTATATAGTATACAACAACGCGGCCTGAAAGGCGACGCGAAAAAATCCATCATCCCTGGGGATAGTAGAGGTCCATCAGGCTGTGTCCCTTGTGCGGTCGGCCTATGGAGGGAAGATCCCGAGTACGCATGGTCTTTTCCAGATTCCTAACCTCCTCGGGCGAAATTTCCTTCACAGGACCCAGCGATGCCGCCCAGAGGATGGATTCTGCCGTGGCCTCGATGATCTCGATCAGATCGTAGGCTCTGCGAATGTTCTCGAAGGACATGGCCAGCAGGCCATGGTTTTCCATGAGAAAAGCGTTGTGTCGATCCAGGAAGGGACGGAAATGATCGGCCAATTCCGTGGTAAGGGGTTCTGCGTACTTGCACACGGGCACAGGTCCGACCTCGGTCACGGTTTCAGGAAGGATAGGGCGTGCCAGGTAATTCGGGCCCTTGGTGATGGCGAAGGAGCTGGCTGCTCTCGGGTGGGCGTGGATGATGGCTTTGATATCCTTTCTCTCGGAGAACAAAAGCAGGTACATGGGCGTCTCCCCGGTGGGTTTCATGTCTCCCTCGATCACGACGCCATCCGGGGAGATGAAGACCGGATCCTGGAACTCGAGAAGTCCCTTGTTCTTCTTGGTAGGCGTGATCAGGATGACCTTTTCTTCCAAGCGCCAGGCCATGTTTCCGCCGTGCGATGTGACGTGTCCCTTTTCGCTCAACAGATTCGCGACATCGATGAATTCCTCCACTTCCCGAGCGTATTGTTCTCTGAGCGACATGGATCGGTTCCTCCTTCATTGGTTCAATAAGGGAGCTGAATCACGGATTTGGAGATGAGCGTAAATCCCACGGAGATCATGCCAGCCAAGCCCAACCCACAGGTAAAACCGGCCGCGGCCACCGGGGCGTATTTTCTCCAGTTTGTCTGGCCGAATCGCTTCAAAAAGACATAGCGTCCCAGAAGCGCTCCGGCAAAAGCGATGATATGGTCATGGGGCATGGCCCCCAACCCGCCGATGATCCCGTAAAAAAGCAGCGTGGGGGCTCTCAATCCCATGCAAACGCCGTAAATGAGCATACTCACCGAGAAACCCGCGAGGATATGTTTGAATCGGATCACGTCCAGAATCAGGCTATTCCCTGTTTGTGTGCCCGTGGCCCACAGGCAGAAATGGTAGGAGTCCAGGGGCCACATTTTGGCGACATAGGGATAGGATGCCGAGGGGATAGCGTCCATCTTCCACAGAAAAGCGCAGAACAGGATGCTGCAGAACAGGATCATGGGATAGGTGAAGATCTGTGCCTTGATGATGCTCGTCAACTTGGTTCGAGTCAGATCCAGTTCCTTGAAAAACTGGCTGTATCCACCAAAATCGCTCAAGGGTATGGGCGCGAACCAGACGGCCACTCCACTGTAGTTGAGAAACTTGGCGGACAAAATGAAGGAGGCTTCCCGAATCATGGGAAATCCGATCGGATGGCCCGTCAAACCGATCATCCTGGCGGACACATAGGAGTTCATGGGGGTCCAGAGCAACCCATATACCGCGAAGATCCACCAGGGAAAGGTGGGAACCAGCCAATGACAGAGAAGAACCAGAAGAAGCGTGGAGATCAACCAGGCCGAGAGCGCTTTCCACATGGCGAAGTCGCCCCGACCTACGGGAGGATCGAATCCCCCTGACGTATCTTCCGCGGGTTTCAAGGAGGATGCCCTCCTGGAAAGGGCCAAATTCTTGAAAGCCAGAACCAGCCCGAGAACGGCCACCATGACGGATTTTCCGATGCTGAAACTCAACCAGAAGTCCAAGCCATTGGACATGGATGTGGTGATGGTTTCCATGCCAGGGGACCATGTGTGCAGGATGTTCATCTTGTAGAGGACCGGGTTCAGAAAGAAGGAACTGATGATGCTGGCTGCGAATACACCACAGACCATGGTGAAGGGAAGGACAAAACCATGGAACACAGCCCCCAGGTTGGTTCCCACGCAAGCCAAAGCTGCCGGAAGCACCCGCTGAACCCTTTGGGAAAGGTCGATGAAAGGGATGGGAAGGAGCTGAATGGGTTCATTCATGATTCCCCCGGTGACGGTGGGGACCACGATGTACACGAATCCGAAGAGAATCCCTATGGCGCAGGTGAAACTGAAGGCCCGCCAGCGCCAGGATTCCTCCTTTTCATAGGATTCCGCCAACGCGGTCACTCCCTGCGCGGCAATCGGCGCCATGGGGAACGGCAGACGTTCGATGTCTGACGTGAGACGGAACAGGGCATAGCCCAGGCTGAAGCTGTTGATGCGTCCCAGCAACTGTCCCACGGCGATGACAAAGATGGGAAGCCACCAATCGCGATGCAACAGGGACCTCTTAACCATGGAGGGACTGCCAGGAGGGGGAGCGATCCAACGGTTCTCCGGCTTGACCAGTTCATCGAGGATCCCAAAATTTTCCACCTCATAACTTTGAACCAGATACCGCTTCCACAGCAGATCCCAGAAACCACCCTGCGCTGCCACGAGTCCCCCAGCCAGCATAAAGATGACCAGGGTTTCCTGACGTGTCAGTCGGGTGAAGCTTCTTCGGGCCACCTCGGTAAACAAGATGATGGTTACCCAGCGACCCGCGGTCTGCATAGCTCCCTCTTGTCCCGCGACCAACGAGAGATAGATCGCGCCGGGAAGCATGATGAAGCCCAGGAACAGTCCCCCCAGAATGGCCTTCAAACCAAATCCATCCTGGTAGGGCTCATCGACCGGCTTAAAGAATTCCTTGCCGTATTCCTTCTCGATCTCCGCCTGTATGCTCAAGGCATCAACTCCCCTTCGATAACCATGTATGCGCTTCCTCGTTGTAGTGCGCCCGGTCCTCCTGTTTCATCACTCGCCAGATAAGAAAACATTTTCTCAGGGTATTGAGAAATAGCCTGTTTGTTCTTTTCCAGGAAGCGACATCCCCGCTTAGTCTGTGAATCTCCAATCTGAAGGTGAGCAGGTCCTGTTCGATCCCGGATTCGCAGATCAGTAGTCGTACCGTTTGGCTGACCCCGAAATCATAAGGAGCCAGCCAGCAGTGGAATGTTAGGGCACATTCGTAGTCCTCGTTCTTTCCCGACATGACCACATTGCGCGCGGAGAAATTGCCAACAGATTCCTCGGTGTGCAGCTCGAAGAATTCCTTGAAGTAGATTCCACAGGCCGCGGCCAGGTCGCGTTGCACGATGAACGGCATCTCCAGGAACCAGTCCTCGCCTGTGGGTTCGGTTACCTGCCAGGTTCTTTCGATGTCCGGCACAGCCAACTGATGCGCTCTCTTGGCCGGATACAGCGTGGACAACACGGTGACGACCATGACCATGAACACGCTAAACACCGCGGAAGTCGAGGAATAATTGAGTGTGATCCCGGTCAGTTGGAACTGTTCGCTGAAAAAAGGCATCGTGATGATTTTGGCCACCACTTGACCCAAGAGATATCCTGTGATGGATCCGATCACGGCGTATACGCAGGATTCCGCGATGAAGAGGGAGGAGATATGGACCGGGGAGAGTCCAACAGAGCTGTAGGTGTGAATCTCTCTCTCTCTCTCGAAGACGGATCCGAGCATGGTGTTCAAAACGATCAGGCCGGCGATGATCATGGGTACGAGCACGTTGGTCATGCCCTGCAAACCGCTTCGGCCCACCGAGCTGTATAGATATACCCGATCTTCCAATCCCGCGTACACGATGACAGACCATCCTCGCATGATTTCCTCGAGATACCGTTCCATTTGAGGTTTTCCCTCGTCCGAGTCGGTCCGGTCCCGTTGGGATTGGGACAAGAAGTCCTGGGACGGTACCGCTGCGATGGAACGTATGGTCCCTCCTTGTTCCATGAGAAAATCGAAGGGTACGAAAACCACCCCGTTTGGACTCATGTATTCGAATTTTTCATTGGCGATCTGGTTTGGATCCAGTTCCTCATTGCGTTGACGAACCACGGGCCTGGAGAGTCTCAGGCTGATGGGAGTCAACTGGCTCTTTTCGTCGTTCAAATCGTACAAGCGAGAGAAACGCTTCTCGTCCAGTACACCCACGACCGTGAGGTGACGTCCAAAGAGCTTAAGTTGCGTCGTGCCCACATCCTCTTGTTGTATTCCCAAGGCGTCGGCCATGGGTTTGGAGATGATACAGACCGACCAATCGGCATCCTGCAACCAGCGGCCCCATCCTGAAAGGATGGTCTTGTCGATTCCGGTGACCAAGGCTTCTTCCGGAAGCATGCCCACCACAGCTTCGACCAAGGCGGTAGCGTAGTCCTCCTTATAGCTTTCAATTTCCATGTTGATGAATTCTTCGGGACGAAACGTCATGAGCCATCCGCGTTTCGCGATGGTGAATTGGTCTCCCAACTCCGAGACGAAACGAAGGACCTCGGGTTCCTCCAACGGAGACCAGTCCAGGTTTCTGTAGAGAAGTCCCTCGTAGGGTGGGCTCCAAGGAAGCACATACTTGTTGAAGCGAACGAAACTTTTCAAGGAGGTAAAGGACAGCACGGTGAAGGTCAGAAAGATCAGCGTGCTGCAGGTAAGAATGGTTTTGGCCTTTCTTCGTCTCATATAGGAAACACCCAGATTGAAGGCCGCGAAGGCCGCGCTGAACCGATTCACGTCGGTATGATGTACGCCCACCATGCCGCCCCTGAGTTCCCGTAGTTCGTTGCTGAACTTGCCCAGAAGGATGGCTGTGACCAGGATTCCCAGGGAAAGAATGGCAAAGGCCAGGAAAATGAGAAAAGGGGTCAAGGTGATCTCGAAGGCGGGATGAACCAGGCCCAAGAGGATGAGCACGACGGAGAAGATTCCGACCGTGCCCATGATGCGTTTCCGAATGTCGGCGAAGCTGAAAAGAATGCGCTCCAGGAAGAAGGAGAAAGGGAGGACCAGCGCGAGGTAGAAGATCACGCCCTTCACCGTGTCGTTGGCCGTCGAGAGAATGTCGGGATAAACCCGCGAGGCAAAGGCCCAGGCCCGATCCGAGGCGTTGGCGAACTCGGCCCATCGTTTTTCCTCCCTGTACCGTTCCGCATCCCGAAGGAGTTCTTCGGCCCGGCCTTGCATGCTCTGGATTCGATCGCTGACGATTCCGTGTTTTTCCAGCAGGTCGTTTCTATGCTTGTTGAGCAACCAGACATCACGAGCCACTTCGAAGTTGGGATGTCGCATGATGGAAACACCCGCCAGATCGTAACCTTCTCCCTCCGGCTCCGCCTCGGAAGCGTTGATCAGGATGAAACGTCTTCCCACCAGACCCAGGCTCATGGTGAGTTTGCTCCTGGTCTCCGGCTTGGTGTAAATGGTGACGCAAGGTTCCACATAGGAGGTCTCGTACCGTGTGGCCAGAGGTGTCGAGAAACCGAAGAAGACAGGCGGGTTTTGTGTGGCCGCGTCGATGACATGAACGTATTGAAGGCCGAGAAGATATCTGGGATCCACGAGGTCTGTAAAGGATGTGGCCTGGCAAGGGAAGAGCACATATTTCCCACTAGTCCCTTGTTTCCAGGAGGCGTGGAATTCCATGAAGTTGTAACGCCTGTTGCCGTTTAGCCCCAAATCCGGCGCAAAAGAGATCTCTCCGGTATGGTCATGGAGGCGGAAACCATCCACCCGGGTGTTGTGCGGCCAGACCACGGTGTCGAAGCTGTATATTCCCATATCTCCTTCGGCTGCGCTCTTGGTATAGACCTCGGGATGGATGCCATACAGGGGTTTGGGAAAGCCACGAAGCGAACTGCCACGACGTCCCCAGTCCTGCCTGAGAACCATGATGGCATTCGGCACCGGTGTGTCCGGAACAAAGGCCGAGGATGGTTCGAAATACACGGCTCTGCCACCGATGGCGCCAAAGAGCCTTCTCCATTCGGATTTTGGAAGCTTGAGAGAGGGTTCCACGGCCATATGGTGAAACAGTCCCCAAACGAAGCGAGCCTGTTGCTCCACGTTTTTCCAGTGGCGTTCTTCCCAAAGGTCCAGGGTGTCATGCGGAGTGTCTACCCAAATTCGGCTATCGTTGCAAGTGGACAATGTGACCGCAGGAAAGGCGAAAGAACAGATCTCAGACTCGAAGGCGAACAGCTCCGTGAAGAAGGAATCAGGTTCCTTCCCATCGACCGCGTTGATGGTGTCCGCGAAGACCTCCGAGGGGTGTATGCCCAAGGCCTGACAAATCTCAGCGGAAGGCGTTCTGAGTTGCCTGGCCATCACCGCGTAGTCCCTCTGGCGATAAATGTCCCTGTTGTCCTCGTAGGACCCCCTGGCGAACAGGCCCACCTTGCCGCTCTCCGGATAGATGTCCAGTCCCACGAAAAGGGTGTTCACTTGCTCCCTGGATTTTTCCAGTCTCCGGCGTTCTGTTCTGGGCTTTTTCCTCCAAAGACGTCTTTGTCTCGCGTAGCGCGCCCGGTTTTTTTCCAGGATCGAGGTGAGCCTGGGCTGTTTTCCATAGTCCCTGAAGGCATTTTTCAGAATCCCCCTCTCTTGATGATATATGCTCAGATCGTCCTCTCTCGGCAATCTTCGGATCAGTTCCATCTTGTTGGACAGATCGTCCAGTTGGCCTTGCTTTCCGTTGATGTCGCCTTGAAGGTCGTTGCGGGTTCTCACCAGGTCGGGCCGGTCCCCGAATTGGGTGATCAACGCTTCCACGGTTCGAAGCTGTCCCGAGAGTTCCTGGATTTCGGTCCGCAATTGATGATCCCTTCTCGGGGCGTTTCCCGTGAGAACATCGTCCACTGCCCGAGTGAGAACTCCGGCTCCGGCCATCCCGGTGAAATGTCCGGAAGTGGCCACGAGAAGAACGGTCCTGGCCGGAGGGTGGAGTGTTAGGAGACGAGCCATTTCCAGGAAAAGCGCGATTCCGCAGGACGAAGAGGCTCCTGGCGCCAGGGAGGGTACTGCGCTGATGGAATCGTAGTACGCGCTCAGAATGAGCCTTTGGTCCCGTACCGCAGCGTCCACATGGTCCGGTGGGTCGATCCTGGCCACTATATTCCTGGTGGATACACTTTCCCAATCCATCCGCGCTTCCAATCTCACGGAAAGCCTGCCATGTTGGCCCAAGGCGTCCTTGAGCCGCAACCCATCTTCCCTGCCAATCCAGAACCTGGGGATGTCCAGGGGAACGGAAACGTACTTGCGTTCGGCCTCCTGTCGCAGGGCTACCTGTGGCTCGATGAACAGAATGGCCTTGGCGCCCAGGTTCACTGCCTGGAGCCAAGCCGTTCCGCAGTCGAAGTCCAGAAGAATCGCTGTTCCATCCACGTCTCTGCCCTCGAAGTCCTCCAGGCGTCCCTTTTGTCCATAGACCAAATCCAACGAGATTCCTCCAGTGGGAACGGTGGAGGTACGGACCAGATTGGGCCAATAACAGAAGAGTTCGATCCTGGATCCATCGGGCAATTGCAATCGAGCGCCCTTGTCCACTGGTACGGTGACCTGAAAGCCCTGGCTTGGCAGTACATTGAGTCCAGACTTGCGAAGTTCGTCTTCCACGTACTGGGCTGCCAATTCGCATCCAGGTTGTCCAGGAATTCGGGAAGGAAGGGAGGAGAGGACACGAATATGGTTCTCGATTCGATCGAAATCCAGGCTTCGTGTCAAAAAGTCGATTTCAGGCCGGGAGGATGTTGCAGGGGAACCGCTCTCCGGTTCAGCGGGCTCATAGTCTCTCTGCAGATCCATGGCCCAGTCTTTCAGAGCCATGCGTTCCTCGAGAGCGTCCATTCTTTCCTGGAACAGGTCTTTCGAAAGGGGCAGTTCACCTGAATCCAGACAATTCCAGTACAATTCCATGGCCAGTTCGGGCTGCCAAACAGCGGGTGATTCGTAGAACTCGGCGCACGAGAGAAGAATTTGGCCCTGGGAAGGCGAGGCGTCTCTCTGAAAAAGCTGATCCAGGGACTTCAGTAGCTGTGAAAGGTTGCGAGCATCAGGATAGGTTTCCAGAAGGGAGAGGAAGAGTTCGGCTACAGGTCCTTCATACCCCCCGGATTCCAGATAATGCTTTCCTACCGTCTGTAGGAGCGGAACGGTCAGTTCCTGGCTTTCGGTCCGTTGTTGCAGGACGATTTCCAGGCTTCTTTCGCCAATGGTATGCTTTTCCACCTTTTTCAAGAGATCGGGGATCAGTTTGCTGTCCTGATGATCCACGATGTACTGTTCCACGAAGCCGCTGTCGTAGGAAGACATGTTTGGCTGGGTATAGATCGCGGCCGCCTGATCCTCCAACGCGTCGATCTTCTCCTTGTACTCCTCGTATTCACGGAGTTCCGGATACTGGGATCGGAGACGGTCAAAAACCTTGATCGCGTCCCGCTTCTGCCGTTCTCTGGAGGCATAGATCTCGAACCGCTTGATATGTTCTTCGATCGTCAGGACTTCGCTGAACAGACCAAGTCCCATAACCGCCGAGAGAATGGCAAGGAGCGTTTTCTTGTGTCGAACGAACCGTGCCATGTTTTTGCCCCGAAAGAATCCTTTCTCTCTCTCCAGGATAGATTCGGCTCTATTCGCTGGATCGACTCGGCCTTATTCGATGACCAAAACACCCTGTATCGGCTTGATGAAGTGGAAGAGTAACCAGGTAAAAAGGATAACACAGTTGCCGATGACCAGTCCAAGCGCGGCAGGATAATAACGACGCCACGCCTTGATGCCTCCCAACTTCGTGATCATCACCTTGGCCGACCAGCCGATCAAGATGGACCACCAGTATCTTCCGATGCTGATGCTGGCGATATAGCCCAACGGATGGAAAGGCCACCAGATGAAGCGTTGTCTCATGAAGAGAAGAAACAAGGTCAAGGCGGCCCCTTCGGTCATATGTAACAGATTTTCCTTGTCCAAATCGTGAGAAAGCCTGAGGTATCCATCGATCTTGAAGGCGCACGCTCTTGGAGCCCCTCGGGTCCACCAACCTAGATTGGGAACGGCGTGCCGATAGGTGACGTAAATACAGGGAATATGGCAACTCATGACCGAAACGAACAAAGCCACCATGAGAATCGCGCTGAAAGCTTTTCTGTTGATCTTCAACTCCGAGGCGATCCTGTATGCGTTCAACGCTTGGGGCATGACGCAGGTGGCCACGTCCTGGAGATTCCAGCCCACCATAGACAGCATGGGGATGTTGGAGGGGGCGATGTTGCTGGACCCGATCGCTCGGATCACGAATTCCTCAGGGTTGATGGGGGCCCACCAGACAAAGATTCCCGCTTCCGACACGATTCGGGTCAGAATCACGATGAGGAGAAAATAGAAGAGGAACAGGCTGAGAGACAAATACACCGCGATTCCCGCCGCCTTGCACCAGGCGCTCAAGGCGATTACCCCCAGAATCGAACCGAAGAAGGCGAAGCGATAGGACATGGGTTCGTCGCTGTCGTCCACCTCCTCTCCCCGTCCCAAGGCTTTTCTCGCGATGGAGGCCCAGTGTCTTCTGCCTACCCACAGGTAGAACAGTCCCAACACCACCATACCCCCGATATTCTGGAACTGGAACACCGCCCAATCGGTGTGAAGGCCCGAGGAGATACGAAGCATCCTTTGAAGGCGCTCGAATACGTAAAAAAACCAGAAACTGAACCCAACCTCCGTGGTGAGCATATAGGAGATTCCGATCATGCAGAAGTAGTAGTTCATCGGGATCCAGTTCAGCACATACCAGGGTCTTTCGGAGAAAAGATGGCGGGTGCTGGGATACAGATTGACGCTGAACATCTGGGGAAAATACTTCTGCAGCCCATTGATCAGATAGACGGTAAAAGGTACCAGAAAGGCCATCCACAAGATCCTATTTCTCATAAGATCGCCACCGATACTTCCATCCACGATTTCCACCGGAACCCTTGCCAGAGGGAAAAGAAGCCGTTCCCTTTCGGTCCATTGACGTCGCAAGAGCGCCGCGATGCAAAGGGTCACGAAGTAGAGGGTGAGACAGAAAGGGACCCAGGCCGCCAGAGGTAGAAGCCAGTCCCCCCATGGAATGTCAAAAAAGCCTTTGTCTTCAGGCATGCCCTCGAACATCCAAGCGATCGTTTCACTGTGAGGGTCCTTGGAAGGAACCAGCCAGTCCGGAATCCAGTGATGGAATCGTTCAGCGTATTGATTTTGAGGGGTGGCATGATAGATGGGGCCGATCATGCCCAGGTACAGGTACGTGGCGAACTGCTGTCCAGGGATTCCTGTCATGACCAGGATCGTGGCGTAGATGAAGAGAAGTTCGGTCCTGTTGAAGCGCTGGATCCTTCGCGTCTTCTTCAGGAGGGGACCCAACAGCAAGAGCAAAAGGATCGGATACAACGCGCAGCGGGGAAGGTGGCCTGTACCGATGAGATCATAGCGCAAGAAGGCTGAAACCGAACCCGCGATGGAAATACCCATGATGCATAAGAAGGCGATGAAAATGGACCTATGCGTGATCTTCTCTTCTGCGGATCGGTTTCTATCTTCTTCCTGCAAAGGCCTTGTCTTTCTTCGCGCGACCTTGGGCCGCGCCCCTCATGGTCCGCCCGGGTTTCCAAGGCGGAGGGGGATCCACGTGTTTTCTACTCCATCGCATTCCACCACTTCATGATATGAGGTCCCTGGTCGATTGGAAAGACCTTGGCGGGTTGATTCGTGGACAGGAGTTCGACTCGAGCCCCGACATCCTCGAGTCTTCTGGCTGAATCGGATATCACAGGAAAGAGAGGCGATTTCTCTTCCGGGGCCAGAAGGAGCACGCGAAGGGATCGCGCTGCGGCCAGATGCTCCTCGGTCCATGCTGGGAGTCCCGCATAGACGACAACCACACCTTGAAAAAAATCTGGATGAGCCAGGGCCAATCCATAGGAATGAACGGCTCCTGAACCGATTCCCAGAAGTAGGACACGTTCCAGATCCACCCGATACACGCTCAGAAGGTCCACCAGAAGAGCGTACACAATGAAATCCACGGTTTCACGAGTCCAGTCGCTCTGGGCCAAGATCTCGTTCTTCTCGGAGATCGATTGGGTCGTGGGTGCTTGCGGGCAAGCCAGCAGGATGTCCTCGTTTTGTCCCAGGGATACCCTGATCAGTTCCATATAGGATTCAGCGCGAATACCGGAATCGTGAAGTCCGATGACCAGGGGCCATCGGTTCTTCTTGTGGTATCCCTCCGGAACAAAGAGGGAGTAGCTCAATCCAGCTTCAACGCCCAAAGGACGGCGTACGCGGCCTGTGGGAGCTTCTTCAGGGAGTTCATCCGGAGGCAAGGAAATCAGGGGGCGCTGAATTGGCTGGGACAAGGCGTCGGGTGTTCCTTCCTTGGCCATTTGTGCCAAGCGGAGGGTTTCGACATCCCTTCCCTCCGACATCTCGACCCCCAGCCAGATCAGATCTGCCGCTTCGGCGTGGCGATCCTGCCCAACAAGGACATGGTAGAGCGCCTTTCGCAATCTAAGGTCGCCAGGTTGCCATCTCAACCCTTCCCAAAGGGTCTGTTCCGCCAGCTCGTGAAGTCCTTTTTCCTTCTGCAATTCGAAGAGGATGAGCCTGGCCTCTGTGAACAGTGGATGAAGAACTACCGCCTTTTCCAGCACCATCGAAGCCTCTTCCACTTTTCCGGAATCTACCAGGGCCAAACCCTGTTGATACAGTGTCCGCGCTTCTTCCTGGTGAAGGGTTACAGGGATCGAAGCGAAAAGAAGGAAGATTGTCAATGGATAAGAGATCATGATTGTCCTCCGGTGGGGAATCCATGAAACTTCAAGACACGGCCGTTCCGGCTGTCGGAAACCCAAAGAGAACCCTTCTCGCAGAAGGTCAAACCGATCGGCCATTCAAAGAGATCCTGGGCCTGCCAAAGCGCGACAAGGGATCCCTGGGGCGTAAAATATTGGATTCGATCGTGTCGAGAATCCGATATCAGAATGTGGCCTTGAGGGTCGAAAGCGATGTAGGGCTCCGTATAGAAATCGTCCCATCCCATCACGCGCCATGTCCTGACGGGCATTCCGTCCCGAGTGAAGACTTGAATTCGTTTGTGTCCCGTGTCCGTGACATACAGGTTGCCCTCCGGGCCCAAGGCGGCGCCCACGGGCTCCCATAGATCCTCAGGAAATTCCCCAGGGCTTCCCCGCTTGCCCCAGACCAGTGTTTCTTCGAATGCCGGGGAGAAACGATGGATGGAATGCTGTCCGGTGTTGACAACGAAGAATTCCCCGGACTGTGTTACCACCACGTCCTTGGGCGCCCAGAACCCGAGTTGTTGGCCCTTCACGACGTGCAATAGAGCTCCCTTTGGGTCAAAAACCTGAACCCTATGATTCCAGGTGTCAGCCACGAAGATATTTCCATTCGGGCTGATACCCAAGCCGCAAGGCTTGTTGAAACGACCTTCTTCGCTTCCCTCGCCACCCCAACTTGCCTTCAATTGACCTTGAGGGGACAGCACATGAATCTGGTGGGAAGCGACGTCGGCCGCATAGATGTCTCCGTTCAGGCCGATGGCCAGATCCTTCAATTCTCCCAACCGTTCTCCTTGCGGAAGAATCGCCACAGGCTGGATTCTTCCGATCTTTGGCACGGTGTCCGAAGCCAATTGTATGTCCCGATACTGGGCTCCGGGAGCGGGTCTTTGAGGAACATAAGATGGCACCTGGTCCGCGGCAAGAGCGGACCTGCGCCCGAATAAAATGACTTCACCGTCCTCCCGAATTCGATCCATGAACAGGTCGAACTTCAGGAGACCATGTTCGCTCTCCTGAAAGAAATCCCTTCGTTCCAATCCCCCCACGAAGACATATTCGGCCTGGTATTTGTCTAGAAGGGATACCGCCTCTCGGGTATCAAGGGTACGATATAGTTTCTTGATGTCCGCTTCTCTCTGGTAGGGAATCCCTTCGATACCGAACCTGGTTTTGAGCGCCCAACCCCTCCAAAGCCATTGATGGTTTCCCCAACCCAGGACCGTTGGCCAACCGGTGAATGTTCCCACCCTCGAGTAGTGCGTGTAAGGTCCCCCTGTGGCCTCGATGAGCGTTCCAGGTGTTTCGCACTCATCACGCATCCAGACCAGTGTGTCGTATTCGGTACTGGAATAAGACAGAAGTGACTTGCCCAGTCCTGCATAGGAGGCTGGCGTGTCCTCAGGCTTTGTCTTGAGGTAGAGCAATCCATCCAGGGTGGGACGTTGCAGTATGGGCTGGAAGCGATCGCATCGGGCAGGGACAGCGCGGACCGTATATACCAAGGATCCGCATAAAAGAGCCATGAATCCAAGAATCCACAGCCATCGGGCGAGACCACGATGGGTGTCCCTGGGCAACAGGGTTCGAGTGGCGAACACCGCGCAACCCAGGGACAACAAAATCCATGCCTGATAGTAGAACTTGAAAACGGTATTCATTCTCTTGGCCGCTCCACCATAGATGTCCTCCAGGTAAATGAATTCACATCCCAGCAGGCAGCCACACGCCAGCAGCACCATCAGATGAGAGAAATCAAAGGTTTTTTCCTGGAACAGGTGACGCGCGATCCGTATGGACCAGGTCAACAGAAGGATTCCCAAAAGCACGGACACGGAAGCCTTGGCCGCCTTCTCCGCCAGGGGGAAGAAGGACGCGATCAGGGCCGAGAGTCCGATGGAAAGCCTCCAAAGAAGCGTGGATTGGGCAGGAAGGATCCTGTTCGAGAAAAGCAGGACCTCCCTGCTCAGCAGGACCGCAGCGGGGAACGCAACGCTTACATGCAAGAGCCACCAGATCCATGGGATGTCCTCTGCGGTGTCTTGCTTAAGAAGGGCGTATCCAATCCCGGTCACGATCAAGGAAGCCATCGTGGGAAAGATCCACGCCTTGCGTTCACTGTCTTTCACTCCCCAAATGAGCTCTCCCAGCAGGATCCACAGAAAGAACCCGTGCACCACACAGAATTGGGAGAGGAGACTTTTCACTTCCCAAGGAAGTACTTTGATCTTTACCGGGGGCCTGATGTAGTGAATGTGGTAGGGAAGGAACAGGAGAACCCCCACGGCTACCATGAGAAGAAATCCCGCTCCTGCCCAGGGAAGGGTCCAGACCTGTCGGGTCCATGCGTGACAAAACATGATCCCAAACAACAAACAGCCAAAGGTGGGCACATCCCAACTGTTGCATAGAGCCAAGGCTCCGAAGGTCCATCCCACTCCCAGCGACAACAACCCCTTGTCTGTCGCTTTATGGCCGTTTTCCAGGGAGAGCAGGAAGGCTAGGAACAGGAGTCCCAGGGGCAAGGCCAACAGGTGTGGATGGAGATCTCCCAGCAGGAAGCTAAACAAGGGAAACTCATTGATGGTGCGATCCGTGGCGACTTCGATGACTCTGGAGCCCTTCCAAAACTCATACACGGAAAAAGGAGGAGGGAAGGAACCGCCTTTCTTGAAGAGGTGGACCATCCCGTACAGGTTTCCGCAAACAAGGAGGAAAAGAGAGCCCAGGAATCCACCCAGTCTCGATCCGCTCAGTCGGGTCGCCAAGGAATAGGACGCCCCGGTCCCCAGGCAAAACACGGTGGCCAGGCCCAGGTTGTACGCGATGGCCGGAGGTATCCCGGACAGCTTGGTCAGAACCGAAACGAGGAAATATCCGAAGTAGTAATGATTGAGATAATTACCTTCTCCGGCGTACCAGAGGTCTGGAGGTGGAAGACGCTCGGTTCCCACGCAGGCTTGCAGCATCATGAAATCAGGGAATTTCTCGGCGGCATGCAATTGAACCTCGCCCGTGATCTCGGGACAATAGCGTTTGACCGCGACGAAGAGAAAGAACGCCAAGGCGCCGAGAAGATACCCGATGAAAATATCTTTGTCCGAAAAGAAACCTTTCTTCGGGATACGATTCTGTTTCCACGAATTCCCGTTTGGCCTGTTTTTCCATAACGCCAGCCCCCAACACAACAGAGCGGAAATGACCCATAGAAGGAGCAGGCCGTATCGAGAAAAGGGAAGAAGCCCGAGGGAACTGGAGATCCAAGCCAAATAGGCGTAAAGCAGAAGGGAGAAGGGGATCCCCAGTCCGGCTGTCCCGGAAGGGAAGCCGCGGAACAATCTCTTGAAGAGAGGCAAGAAGGCCACGTGAAGGAACAACAGACACAGGTACCACCAGAATGCCAACAACATGGCCAAGATGGTAAACTGGGCTCCGAAGGCTGTCAAACTGGAGGTGCGCCTAGTGGCGCATTGCTTCCTGTCGCGTCTTGACTTATTCTGTTTTCTACCCTCGATGGGTTTCATTCATGATCTTTTGGAAAAGGAGTCAATTTGTCGTGAGAAATGGAATCCTCGCGCTTCTTTTCATCTTCACGTGTTCCGTGGCGGGTTGGGCCATTCAGCCCCCGGCGGCAGTTCTTCGTGTGCCGATGGCCGAGATGGAGGCCGCGGCCGGGGTGGATTGGACCAAGATGTCCGGGGAATTGAAGGCCGCAGGGTTCGATGGGTTTATGATCGTGATGAACACCATTCATGCCCGGTCCAGGGATGTTCTGGAAACGTTGCTCGATGTGTGGGATGAGTCTTTGCCCCCAGGAAGCGTGTTTTTGGGATTGAATCTCCAAGAATCTAAAGAGTATCGTCTCGAGGACGGGCCAGCCTTGCTGGAGCAAATAGACAGACATCCTTCCATGGCCCGTTTCAAGGGCAGGCCTTGCCTTTTTCTCACGGGCGAGGCACACAAGGAAACCGTGGATTCATTCCTGATGGAGATTCGCGGAAAAGGCCTTGCAGATCAAGTACATCTGTTTTCCGATGCCAAGGTGGATTCGTTCGCCCGGGAGGTCGTTGTGCCTTTTATGAATGTTTCCACCATGACTACGGAGGAGATGGAGGAGATGGCCGGATCTCTCAGGCTTCTTCGAAGACCTGTTGCCGTGGTGGCGGGGGAGACGGTTTCATCCTGGAAACGATTGAAGGAACTGGGAGCAGGTGTGAGTTGTGATTTGATCGTTGCGGGGCCGGTCCCGAAACTGATCCATGATGGGATCTTCCCTGACGAGTTGATCGCCGCTGTGAGTGCCGTCAAAGAAGGTTACAGAGAGCCCACCATCGATTTGAAAGGTGTGATCAAGGAAGTGAGGGGTCAGTTGTCCTTGGTGTTGCAGGCGACGAACCTGACCTCCAAGGAAACATTGCAGGGAACGATTTCAGCTCTTGCGGATGAACCCTTTCGGCTTCATCCGCAGCAGGCTCTGATCGAGGTTCAGCAGACGGAGGAAGTGGTGATGGCTTTGATCGGACCCGAGCGTCCTTCAGCGGGCAATGCCAGGATTCGAGCCACGATGGAGGCGGAAGGTTACCGTACGACGATGGGTTTGATTCACAAGGTTCCTCTGATCAGCCCTATGATGATGATCTTGCCCACAGTGGATGGAGATCTGTCGGATTGGGGAAAGGCGGATCGTACCTCGCTTCTGGACGAGGACGGAAAAGAACGCGGGATCCTGATGGCTGGCTGGATTCGAAGATGGTTCTACCTGGGGTTCCACATCAAAGATGTGGATCTGCGACAGGATGGAGTGGGTATGGAGGTCGCTGAACAGGATCACATTCGGGTGGGTATCGATCCATTCTGGGATCAGCAGGCGGTGGGATACAACTCGGACGATCTGGAGTTTGTCATGGCCCTGACGAAAAAGGGTCCCGTGATCGTTCCCTCCGATGCGGTCGCCAACACGGTGCTCTTCGACGGGGTGAAGTTCGCTGTCTCTCGTTCCGGTGAAGACCTAATCTACGAGCTGGCTCTGTCCCCTTCTTCCAGGTCTGTCTGGAAGATGGAACCAAGATCCATCATTGGGGTTGCAGTCAGGATACATGCCACGGATAGAACTACCGGGAAACCCTTGGTGCTCCGATGGGGGGATGGCCTGACTGGTGCGAGATCTCCCCTTCTTTTCGGCGCGGTGGGACTGGGCGACGCCCGATAATGTTTCCTTTCTGGATGCTTCTCAAGCGGAGGAATGCATGGAAGAAATGAAGATGAATCCTCTTTCTGATCCTGGGGAGGATGTGTCCTCTTTCGGTTTTTCCTTGCTGTCCAAGGCACTTTGGGGAGGGGTCGGCCTGGGAAGCGTCGTCTTCACCGTATTGATGGGTTATGTGATTTCCACTCGACCGCCCATTCGACAGGGAGAACGGCCTCCGCTGTTCGAAGATGTGGTGGACATATCGGATAGCATCACCAAGAAAGAATTGCGCAGCACGGTGAGATCCTTGAGCAACCTGGGCTCCCGTCTGGTCGGCCGGGAAGGTTGTGACGATGCCAGCAAATATGTGCTGGAACGCTTCAGATTCGAGGGTTTGAGGGACGTGAAGGCCGATCAGTTCAATGTGACCATTCCGGGGCCTGCCGAGGCCAGCATCGACTTCGAGGATGGCGTCAGAATCCCTATCCATCCTTTCTGGCCCAATGGCGTGCGCCCGGCGGTGTTGGCCCCGGAGGGGGAGGAACTTCGGATCGTGGATGTGGGCAAGGGCATGGGTGTTGATCTGGATGGGAAAGAGGTGGAAGATTCGGCTGTCATCCTCGATCTGATGTCAGGACGTCGGTGGATGGATCTGGCCGGGTTGGGCGCCAGGTTGTTGCTTTTCCCCGAAGATCCCAACATCCTCCGTCCTGAGGCGGAGGACAAGGTGGCCTCCATTCCCATTGATATGCCTCGGTTCTGGGTGGAGGACCGCCATGCGGAAGAGCTTCGCGCGCGGCACAATCAACGCGCCCTGGTTCGAAGTCAACTGAGCTGGGAGAACCGGGTGGGCTGGAACGTGATGGGGTGGTTGGATGGCACTGAACCGGACAGTGGGGATGCTCCAGTCGTTCTGGCGGCCTATTACGACGCTGTCAGCGTGGTGCCGGATCTTTGTCCCGGCGCGGATCAAGCGGCGAGTATGGCTTGTCTGTTCCAGCTCTTGAAGGTCTTGAGCGCGAATCGTCCTGCTCGATCCGTTCTTTTCCTGGCGACCTCTTCTCACTGTTATGGCTTGCAGGGAATGCGGGACTTCGTGGAACGCTACCTGTTGACGCAAGCCTTGGAGCCAGCCATGGTCATTTGTCTGGATCTGAGTTCCGGCTCCAGCCGATTGGGGTGTTTTTTTAAGGGCTCTTTGGTAGAGCAGGAAGAGAACAACCTGAAGTCTCGATTCGCGGAGCTGGGACGAACCCTTCTGTCCGAGTCGCGGGCTTTGGAACAGGCTTTGGGGGTGGGGACGGGACAGCGTTACGTGGACGCGATCAACAACACGGCTGGCAAGAACTGGCGATGCTATTTTCCGGGACCTTTTCCAGGGGAACATGAACTGGTCAACATGGCGGGAATCCCTTCGGTCTGTTTCGCCACGGTGGATGACGCGCGAAGGTACTGGGATACTCCCCTGGATCGTTTCGAACGAGTCAGATGGGATGAACTTCTGGATCAGGTGCGTTTCCTTTGCTGTCTTCTGCCCGACTGGATCAATCGGTCGGGTCCTTTCCTGCGTCGAAGTCCGGATCGGGTGTGGACGAGTCTGGTGGGAAGGACAGTGACCTTCGATATGCAATCCAGTTATGTCCCTGACGATCCGGTCCAAGGGGCCCTGGTTATGATACGTTCCCCATGGGAGCAGGATTTCATGGCCGGAATTCGTGGCGTTCCCGTGCTGACCAGCGATGAGAACGGGGTATTTCGCTTTGGAGGACTCCCTTCGGTGAAAGGTTCCGGAGGATACTGGGGACAACAAAAGGTGGAGATGTTCGTGGTAGACGGACTTACGGGCGATGTGGTCATGGCCCCGAATCTTGGACCTGAAGGAGCGCTCAACTATCCTTTGGAGGTCCAGATGGACTTTGAGGAGAAGGAAGTGACCGCGGTCATGTTTCCTTGCGACACGTTGAGCCTGTACGATTTGGTGGATCAGAGGACCTACAGGCCTTTTCGGGTCATAGACATCTATGACGCGAGAACCAACAGTTCTCCCTTTGAATATGGCTACAGTCTCAGCCATCGACATCCTTGCGCCACGGTATATGTGCGTCAGGGGGGCAGCGTCAGGGTGGCGATGGGGATTGGACCGGTGGGACGGCAGTTGGTGCTTCTCAATGGATCGAGGGAGGATCCATTGGGCGTGGGCTTTCAGTCCAGCAGCAAGCGCACGATCAAACGCATTCCCTTCGCGGCGGCGCGGGATCTATGGAATCTGAACGAAATGCGTTTGGAACGTCTTCGGTCCAGAGGTGTGAGCAATAGCCTAGCCCAGGAACTTCATGATGAGGCTCTGAGGCATATCCTTCAGGCGGAGGAAGCCCTGCTCACGAACAAGTTGGGAGAATTTCTCTCGGCTTCCAGGGCGGCCTGGAGCACGGAGGCCAGAGCCTATCCAGATATCCTTTCCACCACCAACGATGTGGTGAAAGGCGCGCTCTTTCATCTCTTTCTCGTGTTGCCTTTCTCCTATTTCACGGAACGACTGTTGATAGGAAGCCGATCCTTGGACAAGCGGATCATGGGGACGGCCGGGGTGTTCATGGTGACCTTCATGGTATACAGGTATCTGCATCCAGCCTTCGCGCTCACGCTTACACCGTTCATTGTGCTCCTGGCCTTCGTGATCGGCACGCTCTCGATTCTGGTCATCGTCATTGTGATCAAGAAGTTCGAAGAACGCTTGGAACAGATGAAAACGGAGTCTTTGGGGGTTCATCAGGCGGATCTGGAACGACTCAGCGCGGCTCTGGTGGCCTTCACCTTGGGAATATCGAGCATGCGCAGAAGACGGGTGCGTACCGGGTTGACCTGTTCCAGCATCGTGCTCTTGACCTTCACCATTCTCTCCTTCACCTCAGTGACCCCTCAACTCAGACGCAACGAGGTGGAATTCAGGAGAGGAAATCCTGCTTATCGGGGGCTTCTGGTCAGGGACAGAATCTGGTCGCCTCTTCTCCCTGAGGTGTACGAGGGTCTCCGCGAAGAAATGGGAAAGGACGCGGTGATCGCTCCCAGGGCATGGTACTATTCCGCGCTGGTGGGACAGCGTTCCTTCGTGGAGGTGGACTATCTGCAACGAGGCGCCTCGTTGACGGTTTCGTCCATTCTTGGCATGAGCCAAGGAGAGAAGGACATTTTCCCTGTGGAACAAATGCTCACTGCGGGACGCTGGCTGAAGGATGGCGCGTTGGAGGTGATCGTTCCCACCAACGTGGCGTGGGATCTGGGACTGTTGCCCAGCGATGTGGAAGAAGCGAAGCTTCGGGTTCTGGGATTGGATCTGTTGCTTGTCGGGATTTGCGATCCCAGTCGCGTCAAGGCCGTGCCCGACTTGGATGGGGAGATGATCACTCCGGTGGACCACTTGCTCATGGCCGAGAAACGACGGGAGGAAGGCGAGCCTGATCCTGACGAATTGGAACGATACGTGCACATGGCCCCGGAAAGTACCATCATCATGCCGTACGATCTGCTTTTGCCCATGGGGGGACAGCTTCGCTCGGTGGCGTTGGGCGCTGAAACGGATGAAATCGTTTCAGACATCTTGAATCAACTCATGGTTCGGGCTGAATTTACCGTCTTTTCTTGCGATGGGAAACAGGTGAAACTTTACAGCAGCATCGGAAGAATGGGACTTGGGGGTACTCGAAGCCTGTTTGTTCCCATGGTCTTGGCCGGTATGATTGTCCTGAACACCATGCTGGGTTCGGTTTCAGAAAGGACCAGAGAGATTGGAGTGTACAGTTCGGTCGGGCTGGCGCCGTCCCATGTGGGAGCGCTCTTTCTGGCTGAAGCGAGCGTGTACGCCTTGATCGGGGGGGTGTGCGGATTTATCATGGGCCAGGCGGTGGCCAAGGTCGCCGTTGAGTTTTCATTGCTCGCGGATGCCGGGGTCAATTACTCCTCCATGAGCGCGGTGGGAATCTCGGTATCTGTCATGGGGATCGTGCTTCTGTCCGCCTTGTATCCCGCTAGGATGGCTTCTCGAGTGGCCGTACCCGCCTTGGAGCGGCAATGGCGTTTGCCGAGTCCTCAAGGAGAAGAGATCGTTTTGGACCTTCCGTTCACCGTGAGCGGATCCTCGGCTCTTGGGATCCTGGGATATCTATACGAGTTCTTGTCGGCCCATGTCGAACGGTCCGTGGGACATTTCGCCACGGACAACGTGGCGCTTCGTTTGGGGATGCAAGATGAAGTTGAATTGCTCTTCGACGTCTGGCTGGCTCCCTTCGATCTGGGTGTCAGCCAAAACACGATTCTCAGGGCCTTGGCCCAGGATGAGGATGGCTTCAGGGGATTGAGGATGGTGATGCGACGTTTGAGCGGGGACGAGGCCTCTTGGATCTCCGTCAATCGGACCTTCATCAACGGGATGCGTAAACAGTTTCTGATCTGGCGCACGTTGCGAGTGGCGGATCGCGAAAGGTATACCCAATGGGTCGAACAGATATTGCGGAAGGAATGACCGCCGAGCTGACTCCCGCATACGAGGAGGGCTTTACCCGAAGAACGATCTTGGGGGCGTTTTTCGTGGGCTTGGTCATGATGCCAGGATCGATCTATTTGAGTTTGGTGGCCGGCATGCAGATGTCTGGCGCGGCGGAATGGGTGACCATCATCCTTTTTACCGAAGTGGCCAAACGTTGTTTGACCCGGGTGAGCAAACAGGAGATGTTTCTCCTGTACTACGTGGCCATGGGATTGGCCTTGGGGAATGCCTTCGCAGAACTGGTTTGGCGTCAGTATTTTATACAGTCTCCGCAGGCTGTGGGCCTTGGGGTGGCGGCTTCAGTGCCTTCCTGGGCCTGTCCGGATCCGACGAGCGTTGCGATCCAGAATCGCCTTCTATTGCACAGGGATTGGTTCGTTCCCATTTTGTTGGTTCTTGTGGGACAGATCCTGGGACGTTTGAACTGGTTGGGCATGGGGTATCTACTGTTCAGAGTGACATCGGACGTGGAGAAGTTGGATTTCCCGTTCGCTTCCATTACGGCAGAGGGAGCTACCGCCCTGGCGGAGAGTACAGGAAAGGAAGACTCCTGGCGTTGGCCCGTCTTGAGTTTTGGAGCCACGGTGGGGATCGTTTTCGGGGCGATCTACGTGGGAATTCCTACCCTGACCGGGAGCGTCATGAGCAAACCTCTCACCTTGTTGCCGATTCCTTTCAAAGACTTGACTCCCAATATGGAAACCCTTTTCCCCGCCTCGTTGTCCACCATTACGTTCGATATCGGGGCGGTGTTCGCCGGCATGGTGTTGCCATATGAACTGGTGATTGGAGGACTGATCGGTTCGTTTGCCGTGTCTTATCTCTTCAATCCCATCCTGTATAAGATGGGTTTTTTGCCTCATTGGCATCGAGGCATGGGAGCCATTCCCACCAAGATGGTGACAGACTTCGATATCTGGATGAGCGTGGGTGTGGGATTGGCCTTTGCTATCGCGGCGATGGGTATCTTCTCTGTCATCAAGACCTGGGTTGGCAAGAGGGGGAAGTCTTCCAGTGAAGGCTTCTGGGTGGCGCCTCCAAAAGGACGAGGCGATTTTTCGCCTTGGCTGGCCTTCGCCATGTTCATCGTGTCCATGGGCTCTTTTACCGCTCTATGCAAGGTATTGGTGCCGGACTTTCCCCTGTGGATCGTGGGGCTTTTCGCCTTCATCTGGACCCCGATCAATTCCTACGTGTCCGCTAGGATGATCGGTTTGGCCGGTCGTCCCGTGGAGTTTCCCTATATCAAGCATTGTGTGTTCATCCTGAGCAAGTACGATCAGGGTGTGGATATTTGGTTCGCCCCCATTCCCATCGTGGATTTCGGTTTCTGCGCACAGCGGTTCAAGGAATTGGAACTCACCGGAACCAAGATTACGAGCCTGTTAAAAGCGGAAATTCTCATGTTGCCCATCGCGGTGGTGTGCAGTCTGGCTTTTTGGGGTTTCTTCTGGTATATCGGCGCGATCCCGTCGGCTCAATATCCATGGGCCGCCAAGTTCTGGCCCATAAGGGCCCTCTATGACAGTTTGTTCATGACAGCCACCACAGGGGGAGATAACTGGCTTTTCAAGGCTCTTCGACCGCCGGTGATTGGATGTGGATTCGCCGCGACTATGGGCGTATATGGGATCACGCAGTTTTTGGGACTGCCTCACCTTTTCTTCTACGGACTGCTTTCCGGGGTGGGAGGATGGCCAGGTCACTCCCTGCTTATGGCTCTGGGGGCCATCCTGGGACGTCGCTATCTGAGCAAGAGATATGGTGCCACACAGTGGAAGAGATATACCCCGGTACTGGCTGCAGGATTTGCCTGTGGCATGGGGCTTTCCTCCATGCTCTCTGTGGCTTTCGTGCTCATCACCAAGGCGGTCAGCGCGCTTCCGTTTTGATTGGACGATGTCTTTTGTCGCTCGCCACGCTCGCCAAGAGTGAATTTCTATTCTGAAAGAGGTGGGATAGGGAGGTCCAAGCGTTTCATGAATGTCACGCGGGGATCATCTTGATCGTAAAAATCAGGGATCGTGGCTATGGCCAGGTAGTCGTTGGCTTCATAAAAAAGTCGGGTGGATTGATAGGACTCATGGCCGGACGTTTCAATCAACAAGAGACGTCCTCCCATCTCTCGAATCCGTTGTTCGCAGCTTTTTAACAGCAAGGAGCCAATGCCCATTCTCTGTTGGGTCCGAGCCACCGCGATCCAATAGATATCGAAGGTGTGTACCGAACAGGGGGTGGGACCGAAGCAGATCCAGCCCACTGGACAATCTGCTCGGCAGGCGGTCAGGGAATGGTACCCTGAGGTTTCCGGATCTGTCAGGGAGGATTCAAGCACCTCGGTTGCCACCGAGAGTTCCCCTGGACGGAAATATCCTGTGTCCCGCAGAACACTCAAGATGATCTCTTTGTCTTCACTCGTGGAGCGGCGTACTGGAGATAGGTTTTCCTTCTTCATGTCGGATTCTCCTCGAAGAGGGAAAGAATATGCAGGTTTCTTTTCTTGAGGGATGGATCCTTTTAGAATGGCGAGAATGAGATCCTCGAATGCGATTCCTGCCGCCTGTGCCGCTGCGGCAAAACCCGCATCCCTGCTTAGATCCGGGTTGGCATTGACCTCCAGAACAGCAAAGCCTGTTTGATCGTCCCAACGCATATCCACTCGGGCGTAGCTCGAGCAACCTGTAACTTGCCATGCGAGCATGGCTATACGTTGAGCTTCTTCCAGTTGTTGTGATGTTAGGGGAGCTGGAAGAATCCTGGGAGTATGGAGATATTCAAAAGACTCAGGTTTCCACTTGGCGTGGTAATCCACGATTTTGGGCATATGCCTCGGGAAAGAGGAGAAGTCGATCTCTGCTGGAGGCAACACTTGTACTTGGCCGTCTAGATCCAACAAGGATACATTGATCTCTCTTGTGCCATGGAAACGTTCCAAAATGACAGGCTGTTGGTAAATGACATGTAATTCCTTGATCTTTTGGAAGAGAGAGGACCCAGTCTCCTGAAAAACGGATGAGGCATGAATGCCTTCGCTGGCGTCGGACAGAGCGGGTTTGACAATATAAGGACCAGGAAAAGGAGGGGAGAACGGGGGCGTGCCCGGTTGGAACCAGATTGCTTCAGGAACCGGTAGATTCGCCTGAAGTAGGCAGGCACGAGTTTTCCATTTGTCCAGGGTAAGCGCCAAAGCCAAGGAATCGGAACCGGTGAAACGCTTGTGAAAGGCTCTGCACAGCGCCGGTACCCAGCACGGATCCCAGACAGATCCTTCTAATTTCTCCACAAGATTGAAAATGATGACTTCCATGGAGGATGCGAGGATGCCTTGCAGACCCGACAGAGCGCACAGGCTTCCCACACGAAAGGCAATGTGGTGTTTTTGAAGTGCCGCGACTACGGCCTCGACTTCATCCAGTACTCCCAGATCACTTGCCAGGTCTTCAATCCCTGGTCGGGTCATGGATCTGGGGTCATTATGTAGAATCAACACGGAGGGTGGGTGAAGATCGAGGGTCATGGGAGAATACCTGTGCGTTCCATGGCGCTTTCCATGATCATGCTGATCAGCGACTCGTAGGAAATTCCTTGCATTTTGGCCAGAATAGGCAGATCGGAATCCCTGGGATTCAATCCCGGCAAGGGATTGGCCTCCATGAAGTTGGCCGTGCCACGGGAATCTAGTCGGATGTCGATTCGTCCAGCATCCCTGCACTCCAAGAGTCTATAGGATTGGAGAGCCAGGTTTTCTACCTCAGAAAGAAGCGGAGAAGACTCCAATGGATAGTACTGTACCATGCTCTCGTATCTGGACTTGGCGTCATAGGAGTAGATGCAGTTGTTTTCTTGGGAGACAAGCTGAACTTCCATGGTTCCCAAGACCCTGGCTGAATCCCCGGTGCCCACAATTCCAGTGGTGAATTCCCTACCCGGAAGAAATACCTCGATCAAAACGGGCTGTTTGTATTCCCTGAGAAGGCGTTGAGATGTATGCCGAAGTTGATCCATGTTTTCGATGTAGGATCGCTCATCGATTCCTTTACTGGTTCCTTCGAAACAAGGTTTGGCGAAAAGGGGATGGTTCAGGGGGATGCCTTCCAGGTCCTTGGAATTTCGGACGATGTAGAAATTGGGCGTGGAAAGTCCTGCCACTTGAACGAGCCTTTTGGCCATGGCTTTGTCCAAGGTTAGAGCGCAAACCAAAGGGTCGGAAAAGGTATATGGGATGCCGTAGAGTTCAAGCAAACACGGAACTTGGGATTCGCGACAACGTCCGCGAAGTCCTTCGGCGATATTGAAGACCATATCCCATCTCTCTCCTTTCACCAATCGGGACGCGAGATGGAAAGCATCTCCAATTTTCCGGGGTTCAAAGCCGCAAAGCCGCAAGGCCCTCTCCAAGGAAGCCACGGTCTCTTTTCGGTCGAATTCGGCTACCTCTTCGGGCCTGCTGCCCCTGGCCAGATGATCTTCTTTTAGATCGTAGGTGATTCCCACGATGAGCATATATCCCTTTCAGAATTCCAGCGAGCCAAGCATGAGCCAAGACGATTCATGTACTCCTCGCCCTACTGGTATCCAGCCACCAAGCAGATCGGATTCACTGAATATTTACTAGGATAGCCTTGTCGATGGGGCGGCTATCTCTGTACGTTTGCGTGAAAATCGTCGGACATGGTTGGTGTCGGCGGGAGCGAGAATTCGAGTTCGTCCTGAAGCCAATCCCCATATGCCTCCAAGACCCTGGTCCCGATTCTCGTGGATCAATACTTTATCTGTGACCGAAGTGGACATCGGTTCCGGATAAGCGATGAACACTCCCTCATAATTTCGTAATACCGTGTGTGTGGGGCTTGTGGATACGATATAATTGGGAAGGACTGGAATTTTTCCTCCGCCTTGGGGGGCATCCACAACAAAGGTGGGAATCGCGATTCCACTCAATCTACCTCTCAGATATTCCATGATCTCGATACCCTTGGAAAGGGACGTTCTGAAGTGTTCCACTCCGTTTACAAGGTCGCATTGGAACAGGTAATAGGGGCGAACTCTGAGTCGAATGAGGGAACGGCATAGCTTCTCCATGACTTGTGGATTGTCGTTGATTCCTCGAAGAAGCACGGATTGATTGCCCAGCGGGATTCCTGCGTCCGCGAGCCTGGAGCAAGCGATGGAGGACTCTTTAGTGATTTCCTGGGGGTGATTAAAATGGGTATTGATCCAGAGTGGGTGATAGCGATGCAGCATGTGGGCGAGTCGAGAGGTGATTCGCATGGGCAATGTCACGAGAGTTCTTGTCCCTATGCGAAGAATTTCTACCGAGGGTATGGATCGGATCGTAGCCAGGATGTGTTCCAATATGCCTGTTTCTAGAGTGAATGGATCTCCACCTGAGATAATAACGTCTCGAATCTCCGAATGGTTCTCAAGGTAGTCTTTTATTTTCGCGAGATGGATTTCGGACAGATGGGGCCTTTTCTCTCCGGCCTTTCTCTTTCTTGTGCAATGTCTGCAATACATAGCACATGAACTGGTTGTGATAATAAGAGCCCTGTCAGGATACCTGTGAATTAGACCTGGAACTGGCATATCGTTGTCTTCATGAAGGGGATCCTGCTGCAGATGGATCGAGTCGAAGAGTTCCTTTCCCTGAGGGACTGCCATTTGAAAGATTGGGTCCGTGAAATCCGCTTGGGCAATGAGAGATGCGTAGTAGGGGGTAATGGCCATGGGAAATTTCTTGCTTGCCATAGCCTGGGATAGACAAGCCATTCGGGTTCCCAAGAATGTCTGAAGGTCATTCAGATTGCGAATCCTGTTCCTCATTTGCCATCTCCAGTTAGACCAAGCCGAAATGTCTGGAGATTCCTTCGGGGAAGATGGGAAGGGGTCCTCCTGGGAAGGCGTTTCAAGGGAGCTGGAACTTGTCTGCATCTTTCTTGTTCTCCTTGTAAACCGTGTGGTGATCATCCTGTTGATTTGATGAGTACTGGGTGTGAAGATGGCATGTGTCGTTCGATTCGGCCAGCATGGTCAGACATCCGGCCACAAAGGCTTTGCGGAAAGGCTCCAGATTGACGGAGATCTCCTGTGGTGTCATGCCGATCATGGCAAAGGAAAGGAAACCGGACACAAAACCGGCCACGGCATAGGCGATCTTTCCCATCTTTTCTGTGCCTGAAACAGAAGGCATGAAGGTCGCGATCTGTCTCTCAATCTGGCTTAGATAGATCATGAAAGGCTGTTCTAAACCGGACAAGTCATCCCTTTCCAGTTTTAAAAGGAGTCGTCCTTGAAAGAGAAGGAGAAATTCACGCCGATTCTCCTGGAAGAAGCATAAATGGGCATGAAGCAGGGCTTCTAAAGCTTCTTCGATCGTTTCCACATGGACCATCACCCTGTCTATGGCTTGAATCAAGCGAAGGCAAGAATCCTCAATGATCGCCACCATGATTTCTTCCTTGCTGGAGAAATGCCTGTAGAAGGTTCCCTTGCCCAGGTCTGCCTTGTCAGTAATATCCTGAATGGAGGTGGCGTCCATGCCCTTCTCTGAAAAGGCGGACATGGCAGACGATAATAGTTTTTGACGAGTTTTTTGGGTTCTTTTCTGCGTTCTGTTGGGGAGAGCGGCGAATTCTTTCCCAGAAGCTTGTCTGCTCATAGTGACAGTGTAGTCAGCGAAGACTATAATGTCAAGAATGACTATATAGTCATCTATCTCTAAGGGTCCAGGACAAAATAACTTCGCAGGTATGGGGGTGAAACTGTCGTTGCCCCTCAGAATGCGAACTTATTGTTGCGTGACCCCTAAGGTTTGGGTTTACGGAAAATCGCTATAGAACAGGAGTAACATCATTGAGTTTTCTGATGGAATGGAATCCATGTCTTTCTTGCGGAGCTTGTTGCGCTTTTTACAGAGCTTCCTTCTATTGGGGGGAGACGGATGGGCAAGGATTTGGAACTGTACCCATTGACCTGACACGACGACTGACTCCATTTCGAAGTGTTATGTTAGGTACCCAATCTTGGCCTCCTCGATGTGTTGCCCTGGAGGGACATATCGGGATTCGAGTCCGTTGCACCATTCATGCGATACGCCCGTCTGTATGCCGAAACTTCGAATGTTCGTGGTCCAGTGGGAGACGGAATATTCGTTGCGATAAGGCTAGATTTCGTTGGGGCCTTCTTCCCTTGGAACCAGGAGGTTCTTGTCCTTCCCAGGACCACGAGCCACGTGCCGCTTGAGTATGGCAGGTCGTGAATAGGGTTCTATCCAAAAGGAGGCCCGTTGACAGGAGAGAAAGGCCAAGCAAGAATAGAGCCTTTCTTGATCAGGTATACCAGGGCGAGGACGACGTGTCTGCACGAGATTTCCAGGACAATCCCAGGGAGTGCTGTGGCATTGTTGGAGTGTTCGGGGTTCGCAACGCCGCGAGCGTCGTGTACAGGGGACTTTTCGCGCTTCAACATCGTGGACAGGAGAGCGCCGGCATTGTGGGCTCGGATTCCGATAAGATCAGGAGCAGGAAGGGACTCGGTCTGCTCAGCGAGGCGATCGGTATAGCCGACCTGGAGGAACTCAAAGGGCATCTGGCCATCGGGCACGTGCGCTACTCCACCACCGGCGCCAAACGGATTCAGAACATTCAGCCCCTGGTCCTGGAATACTCCCAGGGATTGGTGGCCATTGCTCACAATGGGAACCTGGTCAACGCACTTTCTATCAGGAGAAGATGCGAGGCCAATGGCTCCATCTTTCAGACGGGGACAGATTCAGAAGTTTTGGTTCATCTCATGGCGCGTCCCCAGTGCGCTGGCAAGCAAGGTTCGCTGTCCTCGTGTCTGGAGGAACTCAAAGGGGCTTATGCCTTCTTGATTCTGGACAAGAACAGCGTGACCGCCATTCGGGATCCTCATGGGTTTCGCCCCCTCTGCCTGGGAAGGCTGGAAAGCGGCGTGGTGTTTGCCAGCGAGACCTGCGCCTTGGATCTGGTGGGAGCCCAGTACGTGAGAGATCTTGGGGCAGGAGAGATTCTCAGGATGGATGCCATGGGTTGGCATTCGGAGAGGATGGAATGTCCCTCCTCAGAATCGCGCTGCATCTTTGAACACATCTATTTCGCCAGACCTGATTCCAATGTGTTTGGAGAGAACGTTCACCAGGTCCGCATGGCATTGGGACGAAGATTGGCGAGGGATCATCCCGTGGATGCGGACATCGTTACCGCGGTGCCTGATTCCGGAAACTCCGCGGCCATCGGTTATTCCCATGAGACAGGGATCCCCCTGGATCGTGGCTTTATCAAGAACCACTATGTGGGCAGAACCTTCATCATGCCAAACACCAGGGAAGGGACCGTGGAATTGAAATTGAACGTGGTTCGGGAGGCGGTGCAAGGAAAACGCGTGGTGGTGGTGGACGATTCCATTATACGGGGTACCACTTCCAAGAGTCGGTTTGGCCTGCTAAGAAAGGCGGGCGCCAAGGAGATCCATGTCCGAATCAGTTCGCCTCCTTGCCGGAATCCCTGCTTTTTCGGAATCGATTTTCCAAGCAAGTCGGAACTGATTGCCGGGAACAAGTCCGAGGAAGAGATTCGTGATTTTCTGGAAGTGGAGACCTTACGTTATCAATCGGTGGAGGGATTGTTGTCTGCCGTGAAGGAACCGAGACACTATTGTACGGCTTGTTTTTCAGGCAAGTATTCCATACAGCCGCAGCAGCCTCTTCACAAGCAGATTCTGGAAAATATCTTGGATGGTGACATCTAGATCTTCGGAGAACGATCGAGAAAGGGAAAACGATTGCGTGCTGAAAAGGTGTTGATCTTGGATTTTGGCTCTCAATACGCGCAACTTATTGCCCGGCGTGTCAGGGAATGTCATGTCTATGCGGAGATCGTGGATCATGCGATACCTTGGGCCAGAATTCAGGAACATTCGCCCCGAGGGGTGATTCTGTCCGGGGGGCCTGCAAGTGTGCTCGCCAAAGACGCTCCACTCCCGGACCCGGATCTGTTGAGTGGAGGTATTCCTGTGTTGGGGATCTGCTATGGCATGCAAGCCATGGCCATGCTTCTGGCCGGGCAAGTGGATGCGCAGGACCGACGCGAGTATGGTCCCTCCCTCCTTCACGTGAAGAAGGAGGAGCCCCTCTTCGTGGGATTGCCGAGGGAATTGCAGGTGTGGATGAGCCACGGGGACAGGGTTTCGGGATGTCCCCTGGGATTCGATGTGTTGGCTGTGACTGACAACCAAGGCGTTGGAGCCATGGGGAATGGGGACAAGAAGCTTTTTGGTGTTCAATTTCACCCTGAAGTGATCCATACTGCCAAAGGCAGGGATATCCTTGATCGCTTCCTGCGGAACGTCTGCGGATGTTCAGGTGATTGGCGGATGTCTTCGTTCATCGACGAGACGGTAAAGGAGATTCGGGCTCGAGTCGGTAAAGAACGGCGCGTCCTCTGCGCGCTGTCCGGGGGCGTGGATTCCGCGGTGACAGCGGCCTTGTGTCATCGGGCCATAGGAGATCGACTCTATGCCATGTTTGTGGACAATGGTCTTCTGAGATGGATGGAATCGGATGAATTGAACCGTACCCTGGCCTGTTTGGGCATGAATCTTTGCGTGGTGGAGGCGCGACAGGATTTTGTCCACGCGTTGAAGGGCGTGGAGGATCCGGAAGAGAAGCGGAAAATCATCGGCAAAACCTTCATCGATGTTTTCGCGCGTGAATCGATCCGCTTGGGCAAGCCTGAATTCCTGGCTCAAGGGACTCTGTATCCGGATGTGATCGAAAGCAAGCCCGCTCATGGTGGTCCATCAGCGAAGATCAAGAGCCATCACAACGTGGGAGGACTTCCAGAAAAATTGGGATTTGAGTTGATCGAGCCCTTGCGATATCTCTTCAAGGATGAGGTTCGAGAGCTGGGCGGCCTGTTGGGATTGCCTGAATTTTTTGTTCGCAGACAACCATTCCCTGGCCCGGGATTGGCTGTCAGAATTCTGGGTGAGGTAACAGAGCCACGTCTGGATCTAGTTCGCAAGGCGGATGCGATCGTTCGGGAAGAGACGGAACGGGCCGAGTTGGACTTCGATATATGGCAGGCCTTTGTGGTGCTTCTCCCGGTGAAAACCGTGGGTGTGATGGGGGACGAGAGGACCTATGAGAACGCGGTGGTCGTGCGCGTGGTGACCAGCGAGGATGGCATGACCGCGGATTGGGCCAGATTGCCCCATGATTTGATGTCCGTCATTTCCACCAGATTGGTGAACGAGGTCCAGGGAATCAATCGAGTCGTCTATGACATTACCACGAAACCCCCAGGCACCATAGAGTGGGAGTAGTTCGAAAAGGGAGATTCACAGATGAGCAAGTATATCTTTATCACTGGAGGTGTGATCTCATCCTTGGGCAAGGGAATTACGGCGGCTTCGATCGGGGCCATTTTGAAACGCAGGGGCTGCAGGATTCGTCTTCAGAAGTTTGATCCCTACATCAATGTGGATCCAGGCACCATGAATCCCTTTCAACATGGAGAGGTATATGTGACGGAGGACGGGACAGAGACGGATCTGGATCTTGGGCACTACGAAAGATACACCGGGCAGCAGACCGGTCGGGACAGCAATTTCACGAGCGGACAGATCTACGCGTCGATCATCGAGAAGGAGCGCAGGGGAGATTTTCTGGGGGGTACGGTACAGGTGGTGCCTCATGTGACCCATGAGATCAAGACTTGCGTTCGAAAGCTCTCTGCAGAGGATGTGGACGTGGTGATCTCGGAAATAGGTGGAACCGTGGGGGATATCGAAGGCTTGCCCTTCCTGGAGGCCATTCGGCAGATGCGTCACGACGAGGGACGGGGTAACGTCCTGTATATCCACCTGACTCTGGTGCCGTACATTCGAGCGGCCGGTGAGATCAAGACCAAGCCCACACAGCAATCCGTGGGAAAATTACGGGAGATCGGAATTCAGCCTGATATATTGATTTGTCGGTCCGAAGTTTCTATAGGAGACGAAGCCAGGCGAAAGATCGCCTTGTTCTGTAACGTGGATGAAGCGTCGGTCATCGAAGAGAAGGATGTGGAACACAGCATCTATGAGATTCCCAAGTTGTTGATGCAGCAGCGGTTGGACGAGATTATAGCCCGGGATTTGCAGTTGAACGTGGGCCCCCCAGAGATGGAGGATTGGGAAGATATGCTGGAGCGATTGCTTCATCCCTCTGACAAGGTTCGAATCGCCGTGGTGGGCAAGTACATTCGTCTTCAGGATGCCTATAAATCCATTTACGAGGCCTTGACTCACGCGGGTATTGCCAACCATGTCCAGGTGGATGTGGTTCGCCTGGAAGCGGAGGAACTGATCCAGGGGGATCTGGAGGAACAATTCAAGGACGTTCAGGGAATCCTGGTGCCAGGTGGCTTTGGGACCAGGGGAGTGGAAGGGAAAATCAAGGCCGTACAATATGCACGAGAAAGATCGATCCCCTTCCTGGGGATTTGTTTGGGAATGCAATGTGCCGTGATTGAGTTCGCCAGAAGCGTTCTTCGATGGGAGAAGGCCAATAGCGCGGAATTCGAACTGGACACACCATATCCCGTGATCGCGCTTTTGGATGAGCAACGCAGATTGACGGCTATGGGGGGAACCATGCGTTTGGGGGCATATCCTGGAATTCTTGTCCTAGGATCGAAGGCCATGGCAGCTTATGGCGCTCAGGAGATCACAGAACGTCATCGACATCGATATGAGTTCAACAACGATTTTCGGGAAGCCTTCGAATCGGCGGGAATGCTCTTTTCAGGCTTGTCCCCTGATGGAAAGCTGGTGGAAATCCTCGAGTTGAAAGATCATCCATGGTTCGTTGCTACCCAGGCGCACCCGGAATTCAAGTCAAGACCCACGGAGGCTCATCCACTTTTCAGGGAATTTGTGTCCGTATCTCGCGGAATCTAGCACCTAGAAGCCTAAGCGGGATGGCCGCCCAGATGGCAAAACAAGGCACCAAGGGCAGGCTGAAACGCTGGGACCCGGTAAATAGCAGGCAAAAGAAGGTCGTGTACAGGACCAGCGCGTAGAGAGGAAGCTGTCTAGATCTTTCTTTCCAGCTCATGATGGCTCCCAGGGTAGCCAGCAGGTAAAGGGGGAGCACAATCAACGCGTTGCACCAAGCCATCCAGGGACGATCAAAGCCCGAACCTGCCCCCGGGTGAATGGCGTACAGACGGCCTACCTTTCTTATTCCCCTGTAGAGAAAAAGGATGGGATGATCCAGAACGTAACGAGCGCCCTCTTTCAGAAGAGCTCGGGAGGAAGCGACTTCATCCATCCCTTCTACCCAATCAGGGTAGAGATAGTCTGTCCCATGAATGGCGCCTCCGGACTTGTTCATGGGGTTGTTGCCCTGATAAAAACTCTTCCCTCCCTCCGTGGTGATCGGAATCCATCGTCCATATTGCAGTCGAAGCAGCAAGAGATGGGGTGTCAGCAGGATCAAGAAGGAGAAAACGAGAAGAAAGACATGGTTCCATTTCTTCCGAATGAGAAAGAGATCGAGGCCAACCCAAATTGGGAAAAACAGGACGATGGGACGCGTCAGGGTGGCGAGGGCCAGAGCCCATCCCAGAAGCAAAACGTGTTTTCCGCGGCCTTCTTCTCTGGCTTTGCACCATAACCAGAGCGAACATACCAGGAAGAGGGTGAAAAGGGTCTCGGTCAGAAGCAGAAGGGAGTAGAGAACAAGAAAGGGATAGAACGCGCAGATCCACCCTGCGATCCATGCCGGAGTCGGACCGCCGCGCAGACAGGCGCGTCCCAACAACACGCATGCCAACACAATGGCGCTGCCCAAGAGACACCCTTGAAGTCTTCCGGTTGTCCAGTCTTGATCCCCGGAACGAATCGTCAAGGAGAGCAGAAGAGGATAGAGAGGCGCCCGGTTGGATCCTGTGGGATAAGCAGCGTTGGGATCGAGAACATGTCGATAGCCGCGTGTCCAATGCGAAGCGACAGCCTTGTATTCCACGGAATCTCCCATCTGCTGCTCTTCCATCGACCGAATTTGGGATCCGAAAAAGAGAAGACCCCCCAGACGCGCGGAGAAAGCGATCGCAAAGATCCATACGAGCTTGTGTCGAATCATCCAGTCCTTCATCGAAGCCAGACTTCAGCTTGATCCGGGACATGCACTTCATACCATCCTTCCCCGGATTCCATCAGGGTCCCATGTTTTACCTTGGACGGAGTCCCGAAAGACCGAATGCGAAGGAGGGGGTCTCCTTCCACGCGAACGACGCGAACGTGTTTGCTGCGTCCCAAAGGTCTTCGATCCAGACTGAGGACCCAAAACAACGTGGGACTCCCATAGGTGCGACCATCCCATTCCGTTACCAGGCCAACCTCCCCCTTTCTTCCTTCGAAAAAGAAACCGCCCTGAGGCAGGACTCCTCTTCTTAGATAAAGATGAGAAGCCCATTCTCCCACGAGGAACACACGGTATCCTTTCTCGTATTCCGCCACCGCTCCTCCACCGTCCAAGACGATCCAGTTTTCCAGCGCCTTTCCTGATAGCTCGTCCTGTGACCACGACAGGATCTTGGCTGCCAGAGCCATCGTTCTCGAAACAAGGTCCTTGTCTTCTTGCGCCTTTGTCTTTGTTCCAAACATGGCGCCTTGGCAGGGAGACGCTTGGAGGGACAGGGTCACCAGATCAAGAAGTTTTTCCCCCCAGTAGGATTCCAAGAGCAGGTCTCCCCACAAAGCCCAGTCGCCCGTAGGGTCTCCATGGGGTCCAGTGGATGCCATGAACTGAACATCGACGCTCATGCCTGCCCATGGCGAAAGATCGATTTGAAACTCTTCCCATTCCCTGTTCGAGTGATGAAGGAAGAGGTGTTCCTTCCCATCGATAGAAATCTGAAAGGTAATGCCATCCCCGCAGTCTGCTTCGTCCGCTATCCCGGTGAATCCCTTTAGCCTGCAAGGAATCTTGGGGATGTTCAAATGGAGTACTCTGCAAGAAGGTTCTCCTTCGGGGTTCATGGCATGGGTCAGGATAGAGGATCTGGATACACCACCACATTGGGCAACTCCGGAAAGGAAAAGGGAAGGCAAGGCATGTTCTTGGTTCGCATGCTCTCCATGCAGGAAGAAAACGGGCGGTCTCCCGAGAGCCAAGTCTGAAGCGAAATCGGAGCGGAGAAGGTGAGTCCATGTCTCGCCAGGATGGGCGTGTAAGACCCAAGACGGACCTGCCACCATTTCAAGGAAAGGAACGGTGCCTCTGTGGGTCACCGACCAACAGGAACCTGTCCATATATCCGATTTTCTTCCTCGAACAAAGGGAGCGTTTGATCCCAAGGCATGTCTGGAGAAAAAAGTCTTGCAGGTCCATTCCATCCTTGGAGCTCCCTCCCAACTGGCTTGGATCCAGTTCCGTTCGGGAGAGGAGTGCAGCCAGGTTGATTCTTCCCTGGACATCATCGGAACGAGAACGGGTTTTGGACTCGCTTGCCAGCCTTCGGTCAATTCTTTCACAGGTGAAAGGTCGCGCTCCTCCGCGTCCGGCGCGATAAAGACATGCGGTCTGTGCCATCGATTTCTTCGTCTGCCCCATCTTTCCGATGCTATCTTTCTACCCCATTGAGCGGCAGAGATCCAGTCGCCCGTTTCTTTCTCCAGAAGCAGGTTTACTTGCCCATGTCCTGCCGGTATGTTCATTCCAAAGGCCAACTGTCGTCCCTGCAACGCTCGCATGCTGGCTCCTGCCAGATGAAAAGGTCCCAAGGGTCCCATAACGGCCGATTGCGTGGATGGCCAGTCCATTACCAACACCTCCCTGCGGGAAAATCCAACAAGCAGGGGAAGGTCTCGTTCCGGCAAGAAGGAAGACCAGGGAGCTGTGTCCTGTGGGGAAAAAAGCCTTCCTCCGCTTTCGTCCGTCATGAGTCTGACATCTTCCTGCTTTGGATGATAGAACCAACCCAGGAGATCTATGGAATGTAGATCCGCTTTTTCAGGAAAGGAAGAGATGTCCAGAGAAAGACGAGCCCTGTTGGCGCCCTGGGTGGAGGCGGTTATGGAGCCTTGAAGTCCCCTGGCTTTGGGCGATATGCACTGGTAGATGACCCTTATGCCGGAGGAAGATTCTTCCACGTTGACGAACGTGACAGGCACCCTGATCCAGGTACTATCCCAAACCAGGTTGGCCCACGCCCCAGCGATTCCTGGAAGTCCCCATCCCACGACCCAGTTGCCTTGTTGCAGTCCCAGATGAAGAATGGCTTCATCGCGTGACACAGCCCATCTAAGCCCTGCGCGTTGTCGGACGACCATGGTGCCGCAGATGGATTCTGAACGGGACGGAATCAACTGGATTGTCGCGCCAGGCACGGAATCTGGAATCCAAACGGGCATACGAAAAAGCAAGCTGTAGGGTTGCTCGCGTATGGGCAAGTTCATCTTGAGCAGGGGCATGTTGGGCCAAGGCTCTCCTCGTTTCCACTCTGTTATCTCGACCAAAGGAAGGGATGTGGATGTCTCCTGCTTTCCTTGTTCTTTGATTAAAATATACCCCCACGCGGCCAGACCAAGCAGGTCGGCCATGGGTTCCGGTCGGTCTCCGGTGCTGACCTCCATTCGGAGACCTGCCCATCCTATGGAGGGGCTGTGGGACAAGGGCCCACTCGTTGCCGCTTCCAGTTCGATTTCGACCCATGTTCCCGCCCAGGGAGAAAGATCCGGGGCGATGAAAAGCCAATCGCGGCCGGGAACAGGGCGTTCCAGGACCGTGTGCTTCTGGGACCCGGAAAGGACGGATACTCGGGCCAGAATCCCTTCTTGTGGTTCCGAATGGGAAGGGAGGATGCGAATTCCTGCTGTGAGTCTCGCTCTGGACGGGATATCCGGATCGGCGGACACATGCCTGGAGAGCAGACATACGAACAGGATGCCATGGAGGATCGTGAACAAAGGAAACAAGCTATATCTTGGACGGGCCAAAGTCGAGTTCATAGGCATGCAAGAGTTGTTGGGCCCAACGGACCTCCACGGAGGCCCGTTGGAGCGTGGCGATGGTATCGTCGCAAGCGTCCAAGGCCGTTTGGCTGATAAAAAATCCTCCCCGACGGGCGAGAAGCGCGGCCAAGGCCACCGGGTGTCCAAGGATATCCAAGCTTTTCCTGCCGGGGTGGCCGAAAGATCCGATCATGACTTCGCCGGTATGAAGCCCGGCACTAAAACCAAGGTTTTTCGTGTCCCACGTCTCTTGCCACCCATGTACCTGGGCTGCCAATTCCCGAACCGCGAAGATGGCCTTGCTCGTTTGTTCCACAGGATAATACGCGAGGACACCGTCTCCCAGGAATCTAGCCACCTCACCTCCGCTCTGGAACAAAATGTCCCCGCATTCTCGATAGAATTCCTCCAATTCCCTTGCGATCCGTTCCAGTGGCTGCGTGGCTGTTCGTTCCAGAAACCCGTGAAGACAAGCGAAGAGTACAGTGGCTTGCTCGATTCGACGGCTCGATCCGGGAGATTTTCTTCCTGTGTCTTGTTCTCCCTCCCACTCCAAGATCCATCCTTCGAGTTCCTTTTCCCAAAGGCGTTTTTGCTCCTCATAGTTCTCCCCCTCTGGATCCAGACTCCTGAAGGTTTCCAGCCGACGCCTGTATCTGTTGGAATTCCTGCAGACCGTGAAGATCGCCTGATTTTCGCGAAGACCTTCCACCACCTTCAAATAACGACAAAAGATCTCAAGACTCTCCGGAAGCAAGGAGACGTGTCTTCCTGTTCCATCCATATCCAGGATATAGTCCCTGTAGATGAACCGCATGATTTCCGGTCCATCCAGATCCGCGAGATTCTTTCCAGTGGCCTGCAGGGACCAATCCGCCAAACGTCCGGCATTGAAGGCGTGGAGATCCGATTCCGGGTTTCCGCGCTCGAAAAGCCATTTCGAGAAACGTTCCACCAATTGAACAGCGGTCCAAGATTTACAAGGATGATCAGAACGATCCATATTGACCCCACTTATATCATGTGTGGTTTTCGCGTTCAATCGACTGAAGACGCGTGGTTCGAAAGTGAACGAGATGGATTTCGCTTTTCAGCATAGTCCAGGATCAAAGCCGCCACGTCCATCGCCGCGTGGGGACGTCCAGCCCTTCGAGAAATCTCAGCCATTCTGTTCCTGGCCGCGGAATCCAGCAGCAAAGGATATAGCTCCTGGACCAGTCGTTCTCCGGAAAGCTGATCCGCCGTGATCATGATGGCTCCTCCCTGAGAAGCCAAGGTTTCACAGTTGATTCTTTGGTGATCCCTGGCCGCTCCAACCCAGGGAAGGAGTATGGCGGGAAGACCTCTGGCGCTCAATTCAGCCACGGTCATGGCGCCTCCCCGGGCAATGACCAGATCCGAACAGGCTAAAGCTTCTGGCATGGGAACGATGTAAGGATGAAACTGGATATGGAAAGGACTGTCCCTCAAGGCTTCTTTTACCCAGGAGAGGTGGTGCTCCCCGGTGTGAAAGAGTACGAAGAGCCGCTCTTTCAGAACATCGTCCCCTTCCATTCGTTTCAGGGCCTCGACACAAGCCTTGTTCAAATCTCGGGATCCCAGACTGCCTCCGGTGATCAGAAGTACCTCGCCTTGGGGGGGCAAGCCGAAGTGTTGGCGGCCTTCAGCTTGGGTCAAGGACAGAACTCGAGCGCGTACCGGATTGCCCATGACGTGATGCTTGGATCTATCGGACAGGTCCGATTCCGAACCCTCATAAGCCAAAACAACGCTCTGGACGAGATAGGACAGGAGCCATACCGCGGTGCCGACGCGCGCGTTCTGTTCCAAAGCTATGACAGGCAAACCTCTGAGGCGAGCCGAGAGGGATACAGGAACACACACGTAGCCACCTGTGGCTACGACTACATGAGGATCCAAGAGCTTCAAATGCCTCGATGCGGTTCTCATGGGTCGAGTTGTGACCCATTCCAAGAGACCTCGAAGATTGTGGAGGATCGCTTGGAAGGACCGGCCCCGTTGGATTCCACGGAGAGCGATAGGAAAGAAAGGAACACCCTCTCTGGGGATCCACTCCGCTTCCCTGCGTTCCGGTGTCCCGACCCAAGCCGCCTCGACATCAGGTCTCAGCGTCTTAAGAGCGTCCAAAACGGCCAATCCCGGAGCGATGTGTCCTCCAGTTCCGCCTCCAGCGAAGAGTACTTTCAAAGAATGACACATGGACGAGGTCCTGAAATAGCGTTTCTTTCTTTTGACCTTTGGGTTAGAGAAGGCGCTTGACCGATTCTACGATGTCCTCAGCCCAAGGCAAATAGGTCTTTTCCAGAATTTCGGCTTGAGGGGAAATGGAATCCATGGCGCCTACACGCAGCACAGGACCATCCAGATCGTCGAAAGCCTCCTCCTGAATTCTCGATGCGATTTCGGCCGTAAACCCAGCGGTTTTCACTGCTTGGGCCGCGATCACGGCTCGTCCCGTCTTGGAGACGGATTGCAGAATACTTGACATATCCAAGGGGCAGATCGTCCTGAGATCGATGACTTCCGCCTGGATTCTTTCTTCCGCCAACGCTTCTGCCGCCTTGAGAGCCTCATATACCATATAGGACCACGCCACGATGGTGACATCCGTACCTTCTCTTCTCACGGCTGCTTGGCCGAAGGGGACCAGGAAGTCTTCGTCTTGTGGCACGATCCCTGTGGTCTTGTAGAGCAATTGACTTTCCACGAACATCACCGGATCTTGATCCCGAATTGCAGATTTCAAGAGACCTTTCGCGTCCGCGGGCGTAAAGGGAACGGCGATCTTGATTCCCGGGGTGTGGGCGGCATGGGACTCGAGATTTTGGGAGTGTTGACCTCCGTAGCCCTTGCCGCACCCGGCAGAGGTTCGTACCACCAGAGGCACCGCGGTTTGTCCTCCAGACATGAAGCTCCATTTCGAGGCCTGATTGAAGAGTTGATCTCCGGCTTGAAACTCGAAATCAGAGTACATGAGTTCCACGATGGGTCTAAGACCTGTCATGGACGCACCAACCCCTGTTCCAATAATAGCGGCTTCTGAAATACAGGCATTGAAGACCCTGTCCCTTCCAAACATCTCCAGAAGGTCCTTTGTGACCTTGAACGCTCCGCCGTAATCCGCGACATCCTCTCCATAAAGCACGACTCGCTCGTCCCGCAACATCTCCTCTATGATGGCCTCTCGAATGGCATCCTGGAACATCAATTCCCCTTGTTTGTTCCGTTCCTTCCTGGCCGGAGTCGATGGCCTGCGTTGGGTGGAGGGTTTTTGGGGGCCATCCTGGTCTTTTAACTCGGTGAAGACGTAACGGCCAACCTGTTCGGGGCTCGGATCTTGGGCCTTTACAGCCTTGACGGCCATTCTTTCCTGCCTGTCGAGTACTTTCTGGGCAAGATCTTTCAATTCCTTGTCTGTCGCGATCCCGGCCGAGATCAATTCTCGAGAAAAGGTCTCTATTGGATCTAAATCCAGCCAGGCCGTTTCTTCTGCCTTGTCCCTGTAGGAGGTTCTAGGATCACTCAAGGAATGGCCCTTGAAACGGTAGGTCATCAGTTCCAGCAAAACAGGGCCTTCGCCCGCGTCGATTCTCTGTTTGGCTCTCTTTGTGGCGTCCAATACAGCCAATACGTTCATTCCATCCACCACTTCAGCCCAAAAATTGGTCCTGGAAACACCTGCCGCCCTTTGTGCCAGGTAATCCAAGCCGGCGATCTCCCCCTTCTCCTGACCCGTCATGGCATATTGATTGTTCACCAGGACATAGATGATCGGAAGACCGAAGGGCTTGTTCGCCAACTCGTTGTTAAACTGGTCCATGGAGGAGAAACAGAGGGATTCCAGGGTAATACCATTGCTGTAGGCTCCATCCCCTGCGAAACAAAGAACCATTTCTCCTTTGCCCCGGTATCTGCCGGAGAGCGCGGCGCCGGTGGCGATTCCCACGGAGCCGCCCACGATGGCATTGGCTCCAAGATGTCCCGCGCTGAAGTCGGCGATATGCATGCCGCCGCCGCGACCAGCGCAATAGCCATCCTCCTTGCCGAACAGTTCCGCAATGGTTCTATAAATATGCTCATCCAAGGCCCTGTCCAAGAGGACCTGTCCCTTCAGCTCCGCGACCTGATCATCGCCGAGCCACCGAAGCAATTCCTTTCTGCTGCGTTGTATGACGGCCATACATCCCTTGGCGATTCCGTCGCCATGACCTCTGTGTGTGCTGGTAATAAAGTCTGTGAGATTCAATACAGCGCAGGCTCCAACGCTCGTGGCTTCCTGTCCTATGGACAGATGAGTCGGGCCTCTGTAATCAAATCCCTGAAGAGGAGGATAGGCTTGGGATTTGAGAGCGAGGATCATCTCTTCGAAGTATCGTATCATCATCATCTGTTCCAGAAGATATATCGCTTCCTTGGGTTGGAGTCGCTTTTCCCGCAGCTCCATCTTGAGTCCACCCGAATATTGATACAGAGGTATATCGTTGAGCTTGATCTTGCCTTTCTTCATGTTTGGCATGGAGTCGATCTGTTTGACCATCTAATTCCACCTGCCTTTCCCAAAGCATATTGCAAAGGATATAGGTAAAATCTCAGTGTAAATATTCAGTAAACCCGATCCAGAGACAAACCGTCGTGGGAAGAGGAGACAAAGATGCTTTTTTCTCACTTCCTTTCGAAAACAGCATCTCTGTCTCTTCTCCGCCAAGGGCTGCGTTTGGATCGTGTTCACTGAATATTTACATCTCAGTAGACCCGATCTGGTAGGAGGCTTGATACCGGCAGGACAAGGAACGCGTGAATCGTCTTGGCTCATGCTCGGCAGTTGGCCCGCCCCTGAACCCGGTCAGACGATACACTCATTCCTCGCCGGCCGGATATGATCCAGGCCCGGATTGGGTTTGCTGAACATTCTATGATATAGAATAGCATACCCTTGACCCGTTTCTCGCCGAATGTTACCTTGCCGAACGTCAGAGGGTGTCAAAGGAGGCTTCACGATGCAACTTGCCGGGAAGAGGATTCTGATTACGAGCGCGCTACCGTACGCGAATGGACCCATCCATGCGGGTCATCTTGTCGAGTACATTCAGACCGATATTTTCGCGCGATATTTGAAGTTGAGGGGAGAAGACGCCATCTATTGTTGCGCTGATGATACTCACGGGACTCCGATCGAGATCACAGCCAGTAAGCTGGGGAAGGATCCAAGGGAACTCGTGGCCCAATACCACGAGGAACATGTGGAGGATTTCCGAAGGTTTCAAATCCATTTTGACTCCTATGATTCGACCCATTCCCCGGAAAACAAGAAGTGGAGCGATTGGATCTTTTCTCGTCTTCGTCAAGGTGGGCATATTGAGGAACGTGTAGTGGAACTCACCTTCTGTGAGACCTGTCAAAGGTTCCTCCCTGACCGGTTCGTGAAGGGTGCTTGTCCGAAATGTGGCAAGGAGGAACAGTACGGCGACAACTGTGAATCCTGCAATTCCACCTACGATCCCGTGGATTTGGTTCGTCCCTATTGTACCCTTTGCGGCGCTGCTCCAACGAGAAAGTCCTCGAGCCATTTCTTTTTCCGAGTCTCTGATTTTGAAAAGCGACTCAGGGAATGGTTGAGTCGAAACACGGATCTTCAGGAAGAGGTCAAGAATTATGTGATTCGATGGATGGACGAGGGGTTGAGGGACTGGGATATCACGAGAGACCCACCTTATTTCGGTTTCAACATCTTGGATTATCCGGACAAGTATTACTATGTCTGGCTTGACGCGCCCATAGGCTATATTTCGAGCAGTGAGAAGTACTGCGAACAACACGGAAGGGATGTCGAAAGCTATTGGATGGGACCGGATTCACGGATCGTTCACTTTATTGGTAAGGACATCATTTATTTTCATTTTCTTTTCTGGCCTGCCATGCTCATGGGGAGTGGGTTGAACCTTCCCGCGAACTTGGTGGTCCATGGCTTCCTGACCATCGGTTCGGTAAAGATGAGCAAGTCGAGAGGAACCTTTATTACGGCCAAGCAGATGGCCGAGAAGATGGATCCCTCCTATGTTCGGTTCTATTTTGCTTCCAATCTGGGCCGCACCTTAGGGGATTTGGACCTCGATGAAGCCGATGTAATCGCGCGAACGAACAGCGATCTCGTGGGAAATTTCGGAAATCTAGCCAACCGTAGCTTGTCCTTCTTGAAGCGGAGTTTCGCCGGCCGACTCGGGCCTGTGGATTCGGTCGGACCTTGGGACGCTTTTCAGGCCAAGGTGAGAGCCGCCATGGATGCGTATGATGAAGTCAATCTGAGATTGGTCGTCCGTCATGTCATGGAAGCGGGAGATTTGATGAACAAATATATGCAGGATCGGGCACCATGGAGGCGAATCCAAGAGAATAGGGAGGATGCCTGGAGGAGTTTGAGCTCTTGTGCCTTGGCAGTGAGAGATCTGACCATCCTCATGAAGCCTATCGTGCCGGAGTTGTGCGAAAAGCTGGAGCGACAACTCAACCTGCCGAATCTCGATTATAGTCATCTACATCAGCCTATAGGTGAACACGAGATAGGGGAGCCTTTCCCTTTGATAAGCAAGCTGGAGGCCATCCATCTCTTGGAAAGGGATCCAGTGGCTCAACTGGACATGAGGACAGGCGAGATCGTAGAGGTCTCGGAGCATCCTTCCGCGGAAAAGCTCTATGTGCTACGTGTGGATTTGGGCGTGGAAAAACGACAGATCGTTGCTGGACTCAAAGCGCACTACAGCGCCTCGGAACTCGCAGGGAGACGGATTGTCCTCCTGTGCAACCTGAAGCCGGTTCAATTGCGTGGCGAACGAAGTGAGGGCATGCTCCTGGCCGCGGACGATGGAACAAGGGTGGGAATCTTGACCTCCCCCGCGTCTCCAGGCGACGTGGTATTCGCGGAGGGGGTTCCCGCTCATCCAGCCAGCCAGCTTACCATAGATCAGTTCACGGAGATCCTCATCGAGGCACGAGAGGATGGTGTGTATTGCGGGAAGCGCCGCTTGAATACCCTGTCCGGTCCGGTGGATGTGGATCGTTCGATACGGGGGCGGATACGCTAGGGATGACCATGACTCAGGAGCCCCGTATGGACAGCATGGCCAGAGCCCTTTCCCTGCAAGGGTTGATTCCGGAACTGGCGCCACCTTTCGTGCGGACTTCTCCGGTCAGGGTGCCGGAATTGAACAACGTTGCCCTCACGCGACGCGCGTTGACGCTCATCGATCATCCGGATTTTCAGCGTCTCAGACAAATCAGACAACTTGG
>Ga0114946_10000097_pt1 | contig 46287 bp, 46 predicted proteins | sample WalLakDeSediment_FD_88676 | JGI IMG/M metagenome (GOLD analysis project Ga0114946, IMG submission 88676) | Lake sediment microbial communities from Walker lake, Nevada to study Microbial Dark Matter (Phase II) - Walker Lake 11/02/13 Deep Sediment | ecosystem: Environmental > Aquatic >... | reverse complement strand
TGATAAAGTTCCCTTGGATGTCTCCAATCACTTAGATCTACAGTGTGCATTGCTAACCGTGTTTGAGTCCCAAATCATTGGCGGGAAACGCTACGACATGGCTTCCATCGGTAGGCGGCAGGCTAATGCAACCTTTTACCAATCCCACGAGAATGATCAATCAACCCACATGGTCTATGCTATGGATTTGACACCCCTTATAGACCATCCTGAGATTGGAATTGAGCATTTTGTGAGTAGATATATCGATAACCTGGCTGATGACGTCAGGGGCCGTCTGAACCGCCTTAGAAGGGATTCTGTATGAATTGGAACACCATTTTCCTGCCTGCACCCAAGCAGCTTGTCGAAAAATCCGGTTATTTCACCCCACAACCAGGACACTATATCCAAATCTTGGACAGAAACCCCCAAGATTTGCTGTTTACAGCGGAACAAATTAAAACAACCTTTTCAAACTATTCCCAGTTTTCGTACCAGCTCACCGCCTCCCAATCCATCCCTGGGGATCATATAGCCGTCAAGATTATGATTGATCCTGGTATTTCAAAGTCATCACAAGCTTACCGTTTATCGATCAACCCGGATTGCATTGAGATCATTGGCTCAAGTGGAGCTGGGTTGTTTTACGGGGTACAAACCCTGAAACAGATCAGCTCACAAAAATCTCGTCAGCCTTTGCCATGTCTGGAAATTGTCGATTGGCCCGATTTTCCTGTGCGCGGCGTCATGTTTGATATCAGTCGGGACAAGGTTTACCAGATGGAAACATTGTTGATGCTGGTTGACGAGCTCTCATCGTGGAAAATCAACCAGCTTCAGCTTTACACAGAACACACTTTTGCTTATCTTGGTCACGAAGTTGTCTGGCGAGATGCATCACCGATCACTGCCGAAGAAGTCCTCATCCTCGACCGTTATTGCCAGGAACGGTTTATTGAACTGGTCCCCAACCAAAATTCCTTTGGTCACCTGTCACGTTGGCTGAAACATCCCCAATATCAGCATTTGGCGGAGACAACTGAACCCGTGGAAACACCCTGGGGCGGCCTGCAAATTGAGCCCTTCAGCCTATCACCCACATTACCGGAAAGCCTGACATTTATCACTGGTCTCTACGACCAGTTACTGCCAAATTTCTCCAGAAAATTAATAAATGTCGGGTGTGATGAGACCTTTGACATCGGTATGGGCCAATCAAAATCGGCAGTAGAACAAAAGGGCAAAGAGCAAGTTTATCTTGATTTTTTACTCTCTCTCCACCGCGAAGCTCATAACCGTGAGTACACTTTGCAGTTTTGGGGAGATATCGTTCTTGAGCATCCCGAACTGATTAAACTGCTTCCGAAGGATGTCATTGCGCTAAACTGGGGCTATGAAGCAGACCACCCCTTTGAGGCCGAAACCCAGGCCTTTCGAGATGCAGGGCTACCTTTTTACGTCTGCCCGGGCACCTCATCCTGGAACAGCATTGCTGGACGGGTAGACAATATGATTAAGAATATACGAAACGCCGCCCATTTTGGTTTGATAACCGGCGCGATCGGGCTGTTAATCACCGACTGGGGCGATAACGGTCACTGGCAGCAGCTGCCCATCAGCTATCCTGGGCTGGTCACAGGTGCTGCCTGTGCATGGTCTCTTGACAGCAGCCAGGGAATCGACCTGGAGGCAATTCTTGATACAGTTGTTTTCTTTGACCAATCTCGCACAATCAGCAAAATTCTCCTTAAAATTGGTAATATGTACAAAGCTTGGGGGTTGAATTTAATCAACAGTTCTCCTCTATTCTGGCTGCTTCAAGAGCCAACTGAGCAAATTCTACGGTTTGAAATTGAGGACACCACACCTATTTTCACCAGTCTTGATCAATTATCCGCGTTAATAAAACAGCTCAACGAGCTCAATCTTGACCGTCCAGACGCCGTCCTGATCCATGCCGAGTTGAAATTAACCATTCAAATGCTGCAGCACGCATGTAAACGCGCCCTTCTCATCTTTAGCGATGATAAAAATATCCAAACCAACCAAATGCTACGCGAAATTAGCGATATTAAATCGATTTTCGCTGATCTATGGATGAAACGCAACCGTCCAGGTGGCTTACAAGACAGCCTCGCTCGGTTCAACACAATTATTGATGAATACCAATTAACCCATGGATAAAATTAAAATCGTGTTTGTTTGCTTAGGAAATTATTGCCGCTCGCCAATGGCTGAGGCCATCTGCAACGCATTGGTTAAAGCAGATGGTCATGCAAACGATTTCCTGGTGTCATCCGCTGGGACTAAGAACTGGGATATTGGACTGCGGCCAGACCCACGGGCACAGTCCATCTTGGAAGAAAACCAATACCCGCTCTCACCTGAGAAGCGCGCCCGCATGATAACACAAGCCGAGATCCAGAATGCGGACTATGTAATTGCCATGACGAAAAGCATTGCGGATGAATTGGGCAATGGTGAAAATGTCCACCTGCTGTTGGATTTTTCAGCGGATATTCCCTCAAAGGACATCCCTGATCCCTACCCTACCAACACTTTCCCCCAGGCCTTCAATTTGATTGAAGATGGTGTTAAGTCTTTTTATACCTATCTCAAACAATCCTACTTCCAATGTTAATAAAAAATAGAGACGGATCGTTTCAGCCCATCTCTTCATGATCCCACATTATAAAAGTTAATTACTATCCAGACTCATCCTGATCTGTTGAAATATCCTGACCTACAACGTTTTCTGCCATCCCCTTGCCTTCAGACAGGCGATCTTCCAACGGCGGAATAATCATATAGCTGTCCCTGCCAGCGCTAAGAAAGTTGAATTTAACCCGCTCATACTTGATCAGGATCAACAGCACACCCGCCAGGATCATTAGGAGAGCCACAAGCCGTGAGTAACTGAAAGCTGTACCGGGGATTACTGGTTGGTCGGGGCGGAAAAATTCGATGATATTCCGACCCACACCCGCCAGGATCAGCCAGGCACCAAATGCAACGCCTGGTTTAAGCTTATCCTCAAATCTCCTTGTCACATATAGGATCAGTCCCGCAGCAAACACATTCCACAGGATCTCATAGGCGAAAGTGGGGTGGAAGCGTGTACTTTCCACTGGAAATCGCCCCAGGTCATTCCAAGGTGGGATGCGGTTTTGGGCTTCAATCGGTATCCCCCAGGGCAAACCCGTTGGCTGACCGTACAACTCCTGGTTAACAAAATTTCCAGGGCGAGCTATCGCCTGGCCAATTAAAAGCCCAGGGGATACAGCATCTAGTGCCAGCCACATATCAAATCCCATTTTCTTTGCATAAATATAGAAGGCAATCGCACCAAAAAGAATTGCGCCATAATAATGTAAACCACCTTGCCTGAGATTCACAATGGCAAAAGGTTCCTGGATAAAACGCAAATTACCTCCCAGGGTGACATTTACCACATACCATACTCTTGCCCCAACAACACCAGCGGGTAAAACATACAATAAACTATCCCAAACATAATCTGGGTCCTGTCCACGACGTTTGACCTCCTTGGCAGTCATCCAGGCAGCCACCGCGACGCCCAGCATCACCAACACGCCATACCAGTACAATGAAAACGTGAGGTTTCCGATATTAATCGTGAAAATCACAGGATCAATCATTCGCATGCTCCTAATCCTAAGGTCATTCCAAATAGCCCAAGTCACGCAAGCGCTGTTGAATAACTTTATCCGTTATAGAAAACTTATGATTCACCAATTCCGATCGTCGGGTAGCAGCCGAATCCAGATAACCATCCAAAACTTTCATCAATCGTTTGATTTCTCCTGGATTATTCATTGGATTCACTTCATGTGGGTCTCCGGTCAGGTCAATCAATACCTGTGAGAAAGCTTCAACATCAATCAATTTCTGATCATAATGATAAACGGCTCGATGAGTCGCTTCAGCATGGTATTTTTTGATTAATTCAGGCATATGTCGGCGCATGATACTGATCGCGTTCTCTGGAGGATAGGCTTCGGAAAAGTGATGCATTGAAAGCGATCCTTCACGATCAATAGCCCTGAGGAGGCTTCTGCTTTGGACATCTAAGTCATCAGCGTAGGGCATCTGCACTGTTTCCCATCCGAAATAATCCAAAATAGTATAAAACATCTGGGTGATGGTTACCCTTTGGCTGAAATGTTTTCCTTCCCTGAGCCCGGGCACCCGCATAAACAGCGGCACTCGGATCAGTTCTTCATAAACACCAAAGCCATGACCCATATAACCATGTTCACCCAACATCTCACCATGATCCGAAAGGAACACAACCAGGGTGTTCTCCCTGTGGTATTCTGTATCAAGCGCTGAAATCAGCCCTTCCAGCAAATGATCCTGGTAAGCAACCTCAGCATCATACATATCTGAAAGCGTTTTAGCCTCGATCTCATTCAGAGGTTCCATAAGTGGGATTAGCCACTGCATCGCTCGTCGATTAAATTCCCGCATGAAATGCTGCGCTTCAGGTGTTTCATAAAAGTATGGCACAAATTTCTTGACAAATTCATCCGGTGGTGCATAAGGCAAATGGGTTTCCATCAGGTTCAGAAAAACAAAATGTCCTCCTATTTGTTCACTGCCAATAGAATTGACGAATGCTGTAGTTTCCCTGATTGAACGCTGTGTCATCCCTTTGAAATTCCCAGCTTTGGTCCACATCGGGACGAAAAAAGGTCTTAACGCACCCAGGAAGAATTCGTTTGGCGATGCAAAAGCATTTTGGATTGGATAAGATAACCTGCGTAATACCTGGGTATATTGTGACCAAAATTTTCGCAGCGGCTTCCAGATATCATCTATTTCTTTTCGGGGCGTGGATGGTACCACCCCACAATAATTATAAAATTCGTCAAATCCACGTTTAAGACCATTCTGGAGAATACCCACCAACGGGTTATTGCAGAATCCCGTGGTACGGATACCACTTGAAGAAAGACGAGCAGCCAGGGTTTGATATTCTCTGGGCAGGACATCATCCGCTTGATGTGTCATATGGACGGCTGGAACTTCCCCGGTGAACAACGATGCATGGGATGGAATTGTCCATTGGCCGGGTGCAATGGCCTGCTCAAAAAACAAACTTGTAGATGAAAAACGATCCAGATTGGGCGATGTTGATCGATCATAACCATAACAACCCAATCGGTCAAACCGTTGAGTATCCAAAACCACCATAATCACATTTCTATGCCTTTTATTAATCATAAAGCCTTTCTACTCGGCTTGATCACCTTTTTTCTCACGATAGAGCCTTGGATCCACGACGGTAGTCATAGCTCGAGGATCAACCCTGCCTTCCAGGAAATCAGCAATTCCATGAAAAACCTCATAAGGGTTAGCCATCGCCTGATTATAACTGACCCACAAGGTTTTAATGTTAACCTGATCGGCCAACCAGGCACGTACTACTCCTAGATGAGCTTGATAAGAACGGCGTAATTCATCCTCGGAAACTGGTTGTCGGCTCTCTATGCCCTTTCTTCCAAGCATTCGCTTTTGGGACTCGAGGATCTCATCCATGTCCCGTTCCATCAAAATGATTCGGTAAATATAGTGATCGGGCAGATATTCGAGCAAACCCGAGATCACTTTGACAGCTTTTCCCCGAGCTAATTTCAACCAACCAATATCCCCTTTGGGTAACTGCTTAACTCGCTCGTATTCATAATACCCTTTGGGATTGTTTTCATCTGCCTGGCGTTCGCCATCAGTCAGCAGTTGCATCCCCCCTGCTGCCAGGGCGGACATCATCATCGATGTGCCTGACCTGGGCAAACCTGAAACGACCGTAACAAATTGGCGATGACCAATTAGGTGTTTAACAAAAGAACGGATCGAGGTCATGATGCTTTGAATCTAAATAAGCCGGTGATCGCCATAACTCACACCGCTCAGATAATGAAACGCCCATGGATGCCCGTTGACAACAGTATTTCTTTCCATTGGATAAAATACGATCACCTTAGTGAGGGCTTTCAAACGCCCAAAATCATCGTAAAATTTTGTGGCTGGAATCACATTTCGCCAGGTACCGGTGTTAATATAATAGCGTTGGTCCGCATTTTTTGCTGACAACAGAGATACTTCAGCAAAATGTGAATGCCCGCTAATCACGCATTTGCATCCAGAAGCTTCATCGAGGATCAATTCTTCTCGTTTTGCCCACTCAGCCTGAGATTTAAGCTTGATGGTCCTTGAAACACGGCCCATGATTAATTTAACCAACCAATAGGGTACATCACCCTTGATAATCCCTGAACGAATGACCACCTGCAATATCCAACGAGCAATTTTATTGATCGCGGCTGTTTGTTTGACAGTGTTGAGAAATTGTTCATGTTTGGATAATTTCTTGATGATCTCCGTAAAACAAGGCCTCAATAACGCCCAGGTCTTTTGCTCATCCACGCCAGGGGTGGAAAACAAAAAAGAAAGCCAGGCAGTCGTTGGGCGAACATCGTCAAATTCCATTAACCGCTGGTACACTGCCATCAATGCCGGGTCATTCAGGATAGCATCTTCCCCATACCGCTTCATAAACAACCAGGGTAACGAAGCGCCAAATTCAATTGTGGTGATATCCCCTAAACACGATTTCCCATAGATAGACTCAGGGATAAAGGTCGGGATTGCATCCTGCTCAAGCACATCGATGGCAAAATTCGTACGATCGTATTCATGACCATGACGAATGAGACAAAAGGGTTTACCCAAGTGATCATCAAGGATCAAGTGATGGTTAAAAAGTGCGTCCCCCCCATCCAGGCCAAATAAACCTCGGACAACTTCCCGGATTCTGGGTGTCGCATTTACTAAACGGTCATGGTTACCCAAGATTAATTTTAATTCCACTTTCATATCAAAGTAGTTTTCAATCGTGGTAAATAAATCCAGGGTCTGGGAGACCTGTAAGTCCTCAGCAATCGCATGGATGATTTTTAGAATGGTAGCCTCTACCTCTGAGCCTGGTTCGACAGCATCATTGTCAATGTACGGGCGGTCTTCGTGCTCTAACCAAATCGCAGAGCGAGAGATCTCTAAAATATCACCGGCTAAGACCAGATCAACCTTTTGGATATTGTTCACCACGGCAAATTTGTTGATTTCTTTAAAGTAGGCGAGATAGGTCTCAGGGGAAAGATTTCGGATGAACCGGTGGGGACCAATTTGTGACGATTTTGTTTCCGTAAAATGCAAATCTGAGAGGACAATTAACATCAAGACTCCCTATCACTTGTCAATGATATTCTATATATATCCCATATTACAATAAACATACTCAAAATCACCTGCTATTGTTCTAAGAAGTAGGCTCTGGCACATTAACCCATGAAAATGGTCATTAAATTGAGAATATTAGCGATTATTTACCGACTTCTTAAAAGCCCTTTCGATTTGTGGGAGATGTTTTCCTTTGATCCAATAATGACACACCAGGCGAAAATGACGTATGCCCGTTATTTTCACCAGCACGCCTTCATCGCGAAGACTTGCGGCACATTCAGAGGCAGATAATTCCAGGGCTGGATCAATTTCAATATAAACCATGTTGCTATTGGGTGAACCCTTATCCAAATGGAACCCCGGTACAGAACTCAGCAATTCAGCCAGCCCAGCCGCGTGTTGGTGGTCTTCCGCCAGCCTAGCGACCATTTCCTCAAGTGCAACGATACCCGCTGCTGCGAGAATACCAGCTTGGCGCATCCCACCACCCAGTTGTTTACGAATTCGGTGGGCTTTCTTAATAAAATCCCGCGATCCACATAACACTGACCCCACCGGTGCACACAGCCCTTTGCTGAGGCAAAAAGTGACCGAGTCCACCATGTCAACCAGGTCTGTGACGTGTACGCCTTGTTCTATGGCTGCGTTAAAAATACGGGCACCATCCAGGTGGATCGCCAAACCTGCTCTACGCGCTGTTTGTGCGGCCTCCAACATGTAGCCCCTTGATAAAGACACGCCGCCGCACCGGTTATGGGTATTTTCAAGGATCAATAACCTGGAGTGGGGGAAATGCTCATCATCGGCACGAACCGCACGTTCAATATCACTCATCAGCAAGGTGCCATCCGGTTGATTAGGGATCGTAAAGGGATGTATACCACCCAGGGCGGATATACCTCCGGCTTCATACAAATAAGTATGCGCACAATCACCCATGATGACTTCATCCCCACGACCGCAATGGGCCAGCACTGCCGCCAAATTCCCCATCGTTCCTGAGGGAACAAACAATGCTGCTTCCATGCCCAGTCGTTCAGCAGCAATTTCTTGCAACCGGTTCATGGATGGATCTTCACCATAGACATCATCACCCAATTTGGCATTTGCCATCGCCCTACGCATATTCTCCGTGGGTAACGTGACGGTATCCGACCGCAGATCTATCCATTTCATTTGGACCGTTCCTCGAACTTTTCTAGGTTTGATAGAATCTTTTTTAAATCTGGTGGTAGGGGTGCGTCAAAGCTGCGCGCAGTCCGGTCTCCCGGTAACCTGAGTGATAACGATTTTGCGTGTAGAAAGAACCGATCGATTGGGATGCTGGGATTCCGGCGACCATAAAGGGTATCACCAACCACCGGAGCTCCAATATAACTTAGGTGAACCCGAATTTGGTGCGTGCGCCCTGTAACTGGGCGAATTTCAAGAAAAGCATGCTCTGAAAAACGTTGTATTGTAAAATATTCGCTGATTGCAGGCTTTCCCTGTCCCCTCAGCCCCACCGCCATTCGAGTTCGATATCGGATATCCCGCTCAACAGGTGCCTCAATCCGACCTGTGGGCGTTGGTGGATGCCCATCAACCAGGGCGAGATAGGTTTTCTGAACATCCCTTAATTTAAATTGCTTGACCAACCATCGGTAGGCTTTATCTGTTTTGGCAAACACCATCACCCCTGACGTTTCTTTATCCAGGCGGTGTACAACGCCAGGTCGATCACCCTCACCGACCTCGCGGATAGCTGGGAAGTGAGCTAACAAGGCATTCACCAGCGTTCCCCTGTCATTTCCCGCACCGGGGTGGACCACTATCCCCGAAGGTTTGTTTATCACAATCACATGGTCATCTTCGTAAAGAATGTCAAGGGGAAGATCCTCCGGGACCAACCCATCCTCATTGTCTTCAACAACCAAAATCTCAAGGACACTTCCAGATTTTACTTTCGCACCCGCTTTTTCGACGGTCTCTCCATCCAGCGTAACGTTTCCAGAGTCTATGATGTTCTTAATTTGAGAGCGAGAAATTTCCGGTAACTGCTCAGATAGGTATTTATCTACCCGGAACTCTTCCTCAGCTTCTACAACAAAACGAAATACAGAGTGTTTCATGGTTCACTATCAATCGATGGTTCTGGGGTAATCGGCTGCGTTTGATCAGCACTCCGGGATAACCCTTTTTCTTTGCGTTCAAGCACCCACAAGGCTAACAAGAGCACAGCCACTCCGACAGTGATGCTGGCATCGGCAATGTTAAACACCGGGAATGCCCCGACGGCTATAAAATCAGTCACTGGACCGAACTTAATTCGGTCGATCAAGTTCCCAATGGCACCGCCCATCTGCATGGCGATCGCAATTCGCATGAGCACATGTTTCTCCGGAATTTGGGGAAAGTAAATGATGATGATCACTGTAACGATCGCTGCCAGAATACCAAAGACCACACCGCCGCCCTGAAACATACCAAAAGCTGCACCTGTGTTCTCCCAATGCACAAACCTGAAGAAGGGAATCAACTCAAAAGGTGTCAAACTTGCCCCAAATGGAAGGTAGGCGCGCACAATCATTTTGGTCACCTGGTCCAGCAAGATCACAATCCCAGCAACCAGCACCAATAACCAGTACTTTTTGAAGATTTTCAACAAATTTTTCTCCTGGCTTTCTCAGACCTTTTCAATGCAAATTCGGACAGATTCTCCATCAAATTCATCCTGTAAGAGAGGCATATCCTCAGGGGTTACCTCGGCTGATAAACCGACAGCGAGGGTTTCCTCTTTGATGTAATCACTGAAGGCGACAATAGCCTTAGCTAACTGCTCGGATGCCGTGTAATACAGGTGGATTCGGTCTGCAATATCAAAATCAGCATCTTTCCGAAGTGATTGTACCCGCCTGACAAATTCTCTAACAAGGCCTTCATGCACAAGCTCAGGAGTCAATTCTGTTACCAAGGCAGCTAAATAGGCACCATCTGACCCAACAGCAAAACCCGCTTTAGATTCCGCCCGCACCTCAACCTCATCTGGGGTGATCTGGTAGGTCTTACCATCTACTTCCACTGACAATGCTTTTCCATCCAATAGTTTCCTGGCTGATTGGTCTGGTGGAAGATCAAGCAGGGCTTGCCGAACTTTCGGGAATTGTGCTTTAAAACGTTGACCTAACTGTTTAGGCAAGGGATTTAAACTAAAACTGACCGCCTCACTAGCACTGCCAAGCAAATTTATTGCCTTAACATTCAACTCATCTTTTAATAAGTCAGCGTAATCATTAACGACACTTTGCTCATCAAGGTTCCCAACCACAAAGGCTGCTTCAGCCAGCGGCTGGCGAACCTTTAAATTTTCTGTGTTGCGTGCAGCATGCCCCAGAGAAGCCAATTTCATGACGGTTGCCATTTCACGATTCAATTTCTCATCGATGAATTTTGGATCATATTCTGGCCAATCTCCCAAATGAACAGATTGGGGAGCATCCTGGTCGACGCTTAAAACCAGGTTGCGGTAAATAGCTTCGGCAATGAATGGCATTGTCGGTGCTAGCAAGAAGGACAATGTTTTTAATGCCTCATACAGCGTTGCATAGGCCGCAGCTTTATCTGCATCCGATTCCGTCTTCCAATAACGCCGGCGAGAACGACGTAGGTACCAATTCGACAGTTGGTCAACGAATTTCTCGATCGGTCGGGTCGCCCCAAGGACATTGTACTGCTCATAAGCATCGGTCACATCCCTGATAAGGGCATGCAGCGATGACAAAAGCCAACGATCAAGATCACTGTATTCGGCCGAGTCCTGTTGGGATGGTGACCATTCATCAAGGTTAGCGTAGGTCACAAAGAAGGCATAGGTGTTCCATAAAGTCAGTGTGAAGTTACGCACCACATCCCCAACCAGGTCACTTGAAAACCGTCGTTCTTGTCCAGGGGGGCTGGCTGTGTACAAATACCAGCGCAGGGCGTCTGCACCATGCTGATCAATTACATCCCAGGGCTCAACCACATTTCCCTTCGATTTGGACATCTTATAACCGTCTTTGTCGAGAATTAGCCCCAGGCAGATCACATTTTCAAAACAATGGCTGTCAAACACCAGTGTACTGATGGCGTGCAGCGTATAGAACCAACCGCGTGTTTGATCGACTGCTTCACAGATAAAATCTGCTGGGAATTGCTGGTTAAAAGTCTCCTCGTTATCAAAGGGGTAGTGCCATTGCCCCACCGGCATCGCACCAGAATCAAACCACACATCGATTAACTCCACCACGCGCTTCATCTGCCCAGGGCATTCCGGGCAATCAAAGTGCACGTTATCCACATAAGGACGGTGCAGATCGAGGTCGCTCAAATCAAGACCGGCAAAGGCACTCAATTCCTCAACAGATCCGATGCAAACCTGGTGATGACATGTCTCACATTCCCAAACCGGCAGCGGCGTTCCCCAGTAACGTTCACGACCCAACGCCCAATCAATATTGTTCTCAAGCCAATTACCAAACCGGCCACGCTTGATAGTCTCTGGGTACCAGTTGATGTTTTCGTTTAGCGCCACCAGGCGATGTTTAAGCTCACTGGTGCGGATGTACCATGTTGAACGGGCATAATACAACAAAGGGGTATCACAGCGCCAACAGAAGGGATAGGTATGGGTGTAGGTGCCGACCTTAAACATCAATCCGCGCTGCTGCAACTCATCAATGATTAATGAGTCGGCATCTTTAACCCACATCCCTGCCCACGGTCGCACATCACTGGTAAACCGGCCGCTATCGTTGACGGTCATCAAGATCGGCAGGTCAAAATCAATCGACATTTGCATATCATCGGCGCCGAATGCCGGTGCAAGATGGACCAGGCCGGTCCCATCTTCAATCGTGACAAAATCCGCCATGACCACATAGTGGGCATCTTTTTCAACCGGCAGGAAAGTAAACAGGGGACGGTAGTGTTTTCCTTTGAGCTGTTTTCCCTTAAAGGTTTTTACGATTTTGTAATCTGTTTCCGCCAAAACAGCTTCCACCAATGGCTTAGCAAGGATTAGGTATTCATAATCCTGCCCATTACCCAAAGCCACTTTCACATAATCGATATCTGGATGGGCGGCCACGGCCACGTTTCCAGGAAGCGTCCAGGGTGTGGTCGTCCACACCAGCAACGAGGTGTTCTCTTCATCGACCAGTGGCATACGCACAAAAATTGAGGGGTCTGTCGCCTGTTCGTAGCCTAAAGCAACTTCATGATCAGATAGTGGTGTGCCGCAGCGAGGGCAATAGGGGACAACTTTAAATCCCTGGTAAAGCAACCCCTTATCCCAGATCGATTTTAGCAGCCACCACACCGATTCGATATACTCGTTTTTATAGGTGATGTAAGCATCGTCCAAATCCACCCAGAAGCCGATGCGATCGGTCAGCTTTTCCCAATCTTTGATATAGGTGAACACGGATTCTTTGCAAAACTGATTAAATTTTGCGATTCCGTAATCTTCAATCTGCTGTTTGTTGGTGAACCCCAAGCGTTTCTCGACCTCAATTTCCACAGGCAAGCCATGGGTATCCCACCCACCACGGCGAGAAATATGGAAACCTTGCATAGCTTTATAGCGCGGGAACATATCTTTGAAAACCCGCGCCAAAACATGATGCACACCCGGCCGTCCGTTGGCGGATGGCGGACCTTCATAAAAAACATACTCCGGTCCACCTCGCCGGTTAGCCATTGATTCGTGAAAAATATCATTTTTTTGCCAGAATCGCAAAACCTCGGATTCCACCAAACTGATATTTAATCGTGATGTAACAGGTTCGAACATCATTCCTCCATTGATTGATCATCCTTAAACAACAACTCGTCCCCTCTCAGGGACGAGTAAGATACCCGCGGTACCACCCTGGTTTTCACTTTATCGTGAACACCTCAACCGGTCACATCAAATTTTGATATTACCGCATTTTGATAACAGAGAATGACTCTGGCGCACCTACTATTCCTGTAAGAAGGTTCAGATTGCTGCTCCGGAAGGATTTTCCATGATCATGGATTCCCGGCTTCCACCGACCCGAGTTCGCTAATAACCAGCGGACCATGTACTCGTTTCCATCAACGCTTTATATACGCAATATCACCTTTATATTATCCCACAAGTGCAACTTTGGGTCAATGATCAGCCGGAGAATCAGCGCGCAGTAACCTTGACAAGAGCGAAAAACGCGAATAGGATTACAAATTAGTGCTTTCTAAGGTTAATCGGTTGTTTTAAGCAGCAATGCGTCTAATCCTTGCCACGGATACTGAAAACCGGATTCAATCTTGCAACTAAGCTCTTCATTGGAAAAAATGATTAACCACTTAAAGAAACGTCTTTTCGCAAAAAATATCTTCGCTAACCCGCATCATATCATCAGGGTTTCGCTGATCGCTATCATTATTGGATTAGCGATATTTATCAGCGTAAATTACACCATGGCTGATATTAAAGATTACATTCAACAAAACCCAAGCCAAACAATCTTGATCAGCTTGTTGGTTTATGTCTCATTTGGTCTGACATTTATCCCCTCTATCCCGCTAACCCTTTTTATCGCGGTGCTGATTGGACCCCTTCAGGCTACCATTGTCGCCACTGTGGGGAATACAATTGCCGCCTTATTAGAATACCAGGTTGGCAAAACGATTGGCGACGTGGTTGATTTTGAAAGACTCAAGGCAAAGCTTCCCTTCGGATTGGGCAAATTACCCATAAAATCACCATATTTTTTGTTAGCAGCGCGCAGTATCCCCGCGGGCACGCGTGGCTTCAGCGTCGTGTGCGGCGCCTATCATGTTCCCCTTCTTTCGTATACCTGGACGACCTTTACCATGTATTTGATCAGCTCCATAGTGCTGACCTATGGCAGTTTAGAATTAATAAAACTCATCTAGACCAATAGTCGGAAACAATATCCTGGCGTTCGTTAATGGGGGTTTGGGAAAAAAATATTAAAGCTCAAGAAAATCAATTAGGCCATCCCTTTGCTTTTTGCAAAGCACAGCTAACCTTTTTGGATAAATTACGCTGTTGGGTGCGTGCTGTCATTACGGATAAATACTTCTCTCTGGGGAATAACAAGGTCAATATTGTGCGCTGTAAACCTATCATAGATCGCATAGTAAAGATTACTGGTTAATAGCCCCCGCCGATGAATTAATGAACTACTCCATGCTCGCAGTTCAAAGTGCATCCCATTCTCCCCAAACCCAAATAAGCGCACACCTGGCGCAGGATCATCCAGCACATCAGGATTTTCACTGGCTGCTTCAATCAATAATCTTTCAACAAGGTAAGGATCATTATCAAGGGCAACGGTGACTGGAATGATAAAACGCCGTTTATCGTCCGTATGACTCCAATTTATGATGTTTTCTGTAACAAATTTCTGGTTGGGTACGATGATTGAGATATTATCATTGGTTAAGATTGTAGCGCTACGAGCACCCAGATGGATCACTCGGCCATGGATATTTCCAATTTCTATTCGATCGCCAACTTTGATGGGTCGCTCAATTAGGATGATCAGCCCGCTGACAAAATTGTTGACAATGTTTTGCAAACCAAAGCCAACGCCAATGCCAAGCGTACCAGCTAACACATTCAGGATGGTCAAATCAATGCCAGATGTCTGTAAAATGATGATGACACCAATGACCAGTAAGACATACCGAAAGATGATGCCAGTTGCCTCACGGTTCCCGATTTCCATACCTGTCTTAACCAGCAGTTTCTGAACAACAAAACGCTCAAAATATTTTGTGAGGTAAATGAGAAAGATAATTACAACAATAAGATATAACAAGGTTGTGAGTGTAATGGTCGTTTCACCAATGTTAAAAAGCGGGGTTTTGAATACCTGTATGATTTGGTCAAAATGCTCAGCTTGCATATCTCAGAAACCTTAATTTTACATAGTATTTATTATAAGAATTGTACCATTGGCTCCTTGATATTCCTCCTAGCTTGAGTCAAACCCCGTTAAAAATAACAAGCCCTGATGCGGGCTTGTTATTTGAGGGTGCCTGATGGGGGTCGAACCCACGACCTCCTCATCCACAGTGAGGCGCTCCACCATTGAGCTACAGGCACCATATTGACAAAATAGATTTTATCACATCAGTTATGTCTTGACAAGAAATTTTTCAATTTGTGCTGGTAATTCATGCCTATCAACAACAACCTGTTCTCGGGTCTTTAGGTTTTTAACAGCCACTTGACGTTTATTAAGTTCATCAGGGCCAAGAATCACTGCAACCGGGATGTTGAGCTTATCGGCAAATTTGAACTGTTTCCCCAACCGGTCTGCTTCAGGATAATGGACGACTCGGAAACCAGCATCTCGAATCTCAGCGGCCAAAGCCAATGAGTTTAGCAGGGTATTTTCATCAAAAACGGTCACGATCACCTGGGCTTGATCGCCCAACCCACTGGGGATCACGCCTGCATCCTGCAGCACGAGTTCAATCACCACATCGCCCATGGCAAACCCAACGCCAGGCAAGGGATTACCCCCCACATCCGCGACGAGATTATCATAGCGGCCACCGCCAAGGATCGCCCGCGATTGCCCCCCCAACTCATAAGCCTCAAAGACTGTTCCGGTGTAATAATCCAATCCCCGGATGACCTTAGGATTATAGGCAACATAGTCTTCCACGCCAAATGTTTTAATCAACTCAAAAAACTCAATCAACTCACTTGAATTACGCCAAAGGTCATTATCCATTAGCAGCGCTAACAGCCCGTCAACCTGGGAGGTTGTCAGGCCAGTCTCAACCGCGTAGTCACGCCATTCTTTTTCTGATAATTTATCCAACTTATCAACGACACGAAATACAGCTGGTCGCAGGTCTTTTGCAATTTCCAAATCAGAAAAAGCCTGATCCATCAAGCGCCGATTGTTGACATAAATTCGCACCTGGTCTGGAGATAAACCTACTTCCATAAAAAACTTCGCGGCTACCGCAACGATCTCCGCATCCGCCACTGCTGCCTCCGTGCCAACCAGGTCAATATTCCACTGATAGAACTCCCGAGTTCGTCCGCGCTGGGGCTGCTCGTAGCGCCAAAAAGGGCCAACGGACCACCAGCGTAGTGGAAAAGGAATCTCATATTGCTGTTGAGCGACCATGCGCGCCAGGGTAGGTGTCAATTCAGGACGTAGGGTCAAGAGGTCATCCCCCGGTGATGAAAAAACAAATGCCTGTTCTTTGACCAATTCTTCACCAGATTTTGCCGCGTATAAATCAATGAACTCCAAGCATGGGCCTTCATATTCTTGGTAGCCAAAACAAGTCGATACCGCACGGATCTTGTCAAATATCCACCGCCGTACAGCCATATTTTCTGGGTAAAAGTCCCGGGTTCCCTTCACACTGCGGATGATTTCAGTCATAAATGCCTCTTTATTACTGGAAATTAATCAATTAACACCTCCTATTTTACCCCCTATGATGGGTTTTCTCACTTTTGGAGTTAAAAATAAGATGGTTTTAGGATAAAATAAACAGGAATAGATCGCAATATAGAAGAAGGATGTTATGAAATTATCAGAAATAATCATGTTGACAAAGGGAATATTGTTGACGAAAAAACCCACAGAGAATTGTGAAATTTCTGGGGCTATGGGTGCTGATTTAATGAGCGATGTGCTGGCATCAATAAAACCAGAAGCCGCCCTGTTAACGGGTCTTTGCAATCCCCAGGTCGTACGAACGGCAACGATAGCTGATATTCGAGCAATTGTATTTGTTCGGGGGAAATACCCGGATCCGGACACGGTTTTGCTCGCCAATGAGGAAAATATCCCCCTGGTCATTACTGATCTTGGACTTTTTGAAGCTTGCGGCATTCTGTACCAGGCTGGCCTGCCGAGCTTTGAGTTAAAGTCCCAAGAAGATAGCTTGTTGTAGAAATGAAACAATACGAGATCTCAGACGAAGTCGCTGAAAGTATCACCAGGGTCGAAGAACTGGCCTATGAGCTTCGCATCCATGAGGTGATGACGCAGGATGTCTTTTGCGTTGAACCAGATATGCAAATGGGAAAGGTTTTGGATATCTATCAAAAAGAGCGTTTTTCAGGCACCCCGGTTACCCATGAAGGGAAACTAATCGGAATCTTGAGCCTGGAAGATTTGATCCGGGCTTTACGTGATAATAACCTGGATGCATCTGTTGGTGAGTACATGACCTCACCTGTAACATCAGTCCGAGAACAAGACCCCGTGATTGAAGCGTTGAAAACCTTTTCGAGAACAAAGTATGGTCGCTTAACCGTCTTGGATAACGATAAAAACTTGGTTGGGATCATCACCAAAGGAGACGTTTCTAATGGATTATTATCGGCCCTTGAACGGGATTATCACGCTGAGGAACTGATCCGCTACCGAGCCAGCCATTTATTTGAGGATATTGTCTCTGGACGCACGAGCTTGATCTTAAGGTATGACATCCGCAAAGGTGACTTCATACATGGTGGGAATGCCTCAAGCAAAATTAAACGGGCTTTGCTGCGCCTGGGTGCCTCTCCGCAAATTGCCAGACGGTGCGGAATCGCTATTTATGAAGCTGAAATGAACCTCATCATCCATACCACCCACGGCGGGACATTGCGAGTTGAAATTGAACCTCACAAAATCACCATGGAGGCTTACGATGACGGCCCAGGGATAGAAGATGTAGCATTGGCAATGAAAGCTGGATATTCTACTGCCACCCATGAAATTCGAGAAATGGGCTTTGGCGCTGGCATGGGATTGGTTAATATCAAGCGCTGTGTTGATGAGATGCGTCTGATCTCCACAAAGGATCGAGGCACGAACCTTTACATGATCATTTATCTGAATAACACCAATGAGCAGAATCAAGATTCATAATAAATTAATCAATAGTAAAAAGAGAGAATTTGATGCAATTAGAAGAAATCATCCAAAATTTAAACCTTGAAACGCTTACTGAGCCACAAGATTTTACAGCCATTCCAGTCAAGAGCGGTTATTGCTCCGACCTGCTTAGTTGTGTCATGACCGGTGCAGAACCTGATGGCCTTTGGATCACTCTGATGGCCCATGGGAATATTGTCGCAGTTGCAGCCCTATTGGATCTAGCCGCGATCATTATCACAGAAGGTGCCCAACCCGATGCGGACACCATTGAAAAAGCCAACGATAAAGGTGTCATCCTGCTTTCAACCGCTGATCCAAATTTTGCCGTTGTCGGGCAATTGTGGGATCTTGGCTTGCGCGCCGCTCAAGGATAACGGGAAAACGAGCAATTTGTTGAAAACTTTTCGGGCAGAGCTGCATATCCACACCGTTCTTTCACCCTGTGCTGGTGTGGAAATGATTCCCCCCCTAATTGTTCAGACCGCCATCAAAAACGGTCTAAACTTGATTGCCATCACCGATCATAACGCCAGTGAGAATGTCCCTGCCGTGACAAAAGCAGCTGAGGGTGAGAATCTCACAGTGCTGCCAGGCATGGAGTTACAAACCAAAGAGGATGTCCACGTTCTATGTCTGTTTGATACACTGGTTCAATTGGAACAACTACAAACTTTGGTCAACCAAAACCTTCCGCCTATCAAAAATAATATTGAATATTTTGGCGAACAATTTATCGTTGACCATTCCGGGGAATTTATCAAAAGAAAAGAACAACTCCTGATCACTGCCGTAGGCTTGAGTTTCGAAAAAGCCTATCATGCCGTAACAGATTTAGGCGGTCTGTTTATTCCTGCCCATGTCAATCGACAGGTCTTTGGCCTCATCTATCACCTCGGTTTTGTCCCACCGGATCTGCCAATAGATGCCCTTGAGATTTCACGGCATATATCACCAGAAGAAGCCCGCAAGGAATTCCCGCAGATTCAAGCCTATCGTCTCATTCAAAGTGGAGATGTGCATTTTCTGGATAATTTTTTAGGGGTAAATCAATTCTTGATCAAAGAGCCAACCATATCAGAACTAAAAATGGCATTTAAGGAAGAAAATGGGCGGCAGTTTTCGATCCGCTCCCCGTTTTGACGATTTTCCAGCTTAAATATGACATTTGTGTATTGACCAACAACCAAAGCCGGATTACACTGTCTTGTGGTTAATTTCACAATCACAATCGTCGTGCCCATTTTTCGTGATATATTTAGTGGAGAAAGCACAAAGATGTTGAAAATAATGGAGAAAATTCCCGCAGATGATCCCCTCAATGATCCCGAGCAGCATGCGGTCATTGATCAAATATTAGAAGACAATAAAAGTCTTCCTGGTGCGACCATGGTTGTACTCAACGAGTTGCAAGGAGCCATTGGTCATATTTCACCATCCATGCAAGTCTATGTTGCTGATCGACTCGGGGAACCTGTCAGCCGTATTCACGGCGTGGTCTCGTTCTATTCGTTTTTTACAACCACTCCCCGTGGAAGACACACCATTAAATTCTGCGTTGGGACCGCATGTTATGTCAGTGGAATAAATCAAATCATAGAAAAAGCCAAGCAAATTCTTGGGGTCGAACCCGGAGAAACCACAGAGGATGGGTTGATCACCCTGGAACTCTGCAGGTGTGTTGGCGCTTGTAGTCAGGCACCGGTTATTGTGGTAGATGAAGAATTCCTGGGTCGCGTTAAGCCCAACCGGTTCCCAAAAACCATTCAGGATATAAAGGCCAAGGAAGCTTAAATTGCGAGAACTTGCTCTCCATATCCTTGATATCGCTGAAAACAGCATTTCAGCAGGTGCAAATAAGATCAAAATCTCAATAATTGAGAATCATCGTGACGATCTGCTCGAGATTGAAATTAAGGACAATGGAAAAGGAATGGATGCAGACACATTAGCAAACATCACTGACCCCTTCATAACATCACGCACCACACGCAAAGTGGGTCTCGGTATACCTTTCTTCAAAGCAGCTGCAGAAACCTGTGACGGCACCTTCAACATCCACTCTAAACAAGGTCTGGGTACAAAGGTGCAAGCGGTGTTTAAACACAGTCATATCGACCGGATGCCGTTGGGTGATATTTCTGGCACTCTCCAAGCGCTGATCATCGGCACACCAGAGGTGAATTGGGTTTTTGAGTACAATGTGGATGAAGACAGCTTTGTCTTCGACGATGAACCCATTAAAGAAACACTGGACGGTGTTCCATTATCAGAACCGGCTGTGATGAAATTTGTCCGGGAGATGATTGATGAAGGCATCAAAGGCGTTCGTCAAAAAGTACTGAGTGAATAATTAGTAGGATTTATAAATACAGAGGAGCAAAATATGTCAACCGTAAAATCATTAGATGATCTGAAGAAAATTCGAGAAGAAGCCCTCAAAAAGCAGCAGTTGAGAGAAACATCCGGTAAGACAGAAGTGATTGTCGGCATGGGTACCGTTGGCATTGCGGCAGGTGCACGCGAAACCCTTAAAGCAATTATGGATATGATCGCAAATGAAGATCTAAACGACATCATTGTTCGCCAGACCGGTAACATCGGGTTAGACTCATATGAGCCAATTGTTGTTGTTGCTGTACCAGGTGAGGACAAGGTGAACTATGGGAAAGTAAACCCTGAAATGGCTCGCAGGATCATTAAAGATCATGTCATCGATGGCAAAATCGTTTCAGAGTATCAGATTCAAGGCTAAATCACCGTTTAGTATTTTGGAAGGTAATTTATGGCTTACTTTCGTTCACATGTCCTAGTTTCTGTTGATCCAAAGTGTATTGAAAAAGGCGCGTTCGAATTAATGGGTGCCCTTCAAGACGAATTGGTGAAACAGGGATTAGTAGATGAGGTCGAGGTTCTTGAAACCTCACGAATTGGTGATCCTGAAACATCAGGGCCAGACATGATTGTTTACCCTGAAGGGGTTCACTATACAAATTTATCCCTTGAAGATGTGCCTTTCCTTGTTGAAGAGCAATTCATCAAAGGTCGGGTTGCTGCTCAGTATGCCAGGGAGATCAAAGAAGTTGTTGACGAAGAGCTTTCCGCTCCCCAGGAAAAAGAACTGCGTATCGTTCTGGAGAATATTGGTACAGTCATCCCACTCAACGTTGAAGAATACATTGGCCATGACGGCTATATGGCGCTTGGGAAAGTACTCACAGAGATGACACCTGAAGAAGTCATTCAAGAAGTACTGGATTCGGGCTTGAGAGGACGTGGTGGGGCTGGGTTTCCTACAGGTTTGAAATGGCGCTTTTTAAGAAATGCTGAAGGGGATCAGAAATTTATGATCTGCAATGCAGATGAGGGTGATCCGGGTGCATTTGCAAATCGTCGCGTTCTTGAGGGTTATCCACATTCTGTGGTTGAAGGCATGATCATTGGTGCTTATGCCACTGGTGCTGAGCAAGGTTATGTGTATTGTAGGGCGGAATATCCCATTGCAGTCAAAACGATTCGGACTGCTATTGAACAAGCACGAGATATGGGTCTGCTCGGTGAGAACATCCTCGGTTCTGGTTTTTCCTTTAATCTTGAAGTCCGCATGGGTGCAGGCGCGTTTGTCTGTGGAGAAGAGACCGCCTTGATGGCCTCAATCGAGGGCCTACGTGGTGAACCACGTCCACGACCACCCTTCCCTGCCCAAAAAGGATTGTGGGGTCAGCCCTCAAATATCAACAACGTTGAAACATTTTCGATAATACCGCAAATCATCCTCAAAGGCGCTGAATGGTTTGCCGGCTTAGGATACAAAAAAAGCACCGGTACAAAAACCTTCTCAATGGCAGGTGATGTTAAAAACACCGGCCTGATCGAGGTACCCTTTGGCATAACATTGCGCGAAATCATCTATGATGTCGGCGGCGGAATCAAGGATGGTAAGGATTTTAAGGCGGTCCAAACTGGCGGTCCGATGGGTGGATGCCTGCCCGAGGCCTATCTTGACTTGCCAATGGATTATGAAGCTTTGGATCAAGCCGGCTCAATCCTTGGCTCTGGCGGGCTGGTCGTCATGGATGAAGGGACGTGTATGGTAGATATCGCCCGGTTCTTCATGGAATTCACCCAAGAGGAGAGCTGTGGTAAATGCACGCCCTGTCGTATCGGTACACGACGCCTTCTAGAGATCCTCACCCGGATTTGTGAAGGAAAGGGAAAGCCGGAAGATATCCCCCTCTTAAGAAACCTATGCGAACAAATCAACGAAGCCAGCCTGTGTGGGTTGGGCAAAGGTGCACCCAATCCTGTCAAAAGCACTTTGGAACACTTCCTTAATGAGTACGAAGCACACATCTACGAGAAACGCTGCCCAGCAAAGGTTTGCAAATCCCTGATTCGCTTTGAAATTATCGATGGGCTTTGTACCGGCTGTACGCTGTGTGCCCGTAACTGCCCGGTGGATGCCATTAGCGGTGAACGCCGGGGATTACATGTGATCGACCCGGATATCTGCATCCAATGCGGTATTTGCGAACAGCTCTGCCCGTATGATGCGATTGAAATTAAATAATATCGACGAACCATTAGTCAATATCGAGGAGGAAGGATATGAAAGTTGCAGTCAACGAAGGACATGACGTTCGTAACTTTGTGCGAACGCTTGTGATGGAGAAAGGGTATGAAAAAGCAGAACTCATCCCATTCCTCCATGAAATTAATGGTGAATTTGGGTACATTTCTGATATTGCGATTCAAGAGCTCAGTGATCGGATGAATATCCCCACAAGTCACATTTATTCCGTAGCAACATTCTACCGAATGTTAAGCACTGAACCCCGGGGACGTCACGTCATCCAATTCTGTGAAAGCGCCCCATGTCATGTCGCTGGCGGTCGCTTGGTCTGGCAAAAGTTACAGGAAGTATTGGGACTTAAAAATGGTGAGACCAACGAGGACGAAAAATGGTCCCTGCTCACCACCAGCTGCCTCGGTGTTTGTGGCGTTGGTCCGGTCTTGGTGATCGACCACGACATATATGGAAATGTGACCCCTGAACAAATACCCGACATTTTGAGTCATTACGAATAGGAGACGCCTGATGAAAGCAACACGTTCTATGGTATTGGTATCCAGCGATCCTGAAAGCCTGGATCTGGGCGCCCTTGAAGTGTTTAACACCTTACAAAAACAAATTGCTGCTTTTGGACTTGAGGAAGAAATCACCTTATCCATGATCAGTGATGTCAGCAAAAAGACACAGAATCCCTTGGTTCTCGTCTATCCTGAAGCGATTATTTACGGCGCAGTCACACCTGACGATGTCCCCCATATCGTTGAAGAACATCTTTATAAAGGTCGCATTGTTGAAGAGAAACAGATTTCAGCCTACGACCTCACAGGTCGTATCGCCTGGCTTTCGGCACGGAAAGGGACTTTACCGGCTGAAAACCGAATTGTCTTGAAAAATGTTGGCGTGATTGACCCCGAGAGCATTGACGAATACATTATCAACCAGGGTTACGAAGCGCTTGGAAAAGCCCTGAAAGAAATGACACCGGAAGAGACGATTTCTATCATCAAAAATTCCGGCTTGCGAGGTCGCGGTGGTGCTGGTTTCCCCACCGGCTTGAAATGGCAATTTGTTTCTGCGACAAAAGGCAACAAAAAATATGTCATCTGTAACGCTGATGAAAGTGAACCCGGCACCTTTAAAGATCGGTTGGTCTTAGAAGGGGATCCCCATGCGATCATTGAAGCCATGTCACTTGCTGCATATGCAGTCGGTGCAGATGAAGGCTTCGTCTACATCCGGGGAGAGTATGGCTTGGCAATCAGCCGAATGGCAAAGGCAATTCAACAGGCACGAGAATACGGATTGCTCGGTGAAAGTATCTTTGGTACAGATTTTTCCTTTGACATCCACATCCATGTCGGTGCTGGTGCATATATCTGTGGTGAGGAAACCGCGTTGATCGAATCAATCGAGGGCAACCGGGGCGAACCTCGTTCCCGCCCACCCTACCCAACCACAGCAGGTCTCTGGCAAAAACCGACTGTTGTCAACAATGTTGAAACCTTGGCAAACATTCCGGCAATTATCCGCAACGGGGCAGATTGGTATAAATCAATTGGCACACCATCAAGCCCGGGCACTAAAGTTTACACAATCTTGGGCAATGTCAATGTCACCGGGTTGATTGAAGTCCCCATGGGGATTACCTTACGCGAAGTCATATCAATTTATGCGAAGGGTATGAAGAACGGGGCCAGCTTAAAATTGGCACAAACAGGGGGATCGAGTGGATCGATCATCCCTGCCAGTTTACAAGACACGCCCATGGACTTCGATTCCTTCAGCAAAGCTGGTGTTTCCCTGGGATCTGGCGCCTTATTGATCGGTGATGAAAATGTATGTGCCGTCGATTTGGCAAAAGTCTTGCTTAACTTCTTCAGGGAAGAAAGCTGTGGTAAGTGCAATCCCTGCCGGATAGGAAACCATCGGGCTTATGAAACGCTGGTCAATATCTCTGAAGGCATCGGTTCGATGAAGGATCTTGATGATTTGCAAATGTTGAGCCATCAGCTTTACGAGCTTTCAAATTGCGGCTTGGGTCAAACAGCTGGATCACCATTGTATGATATATTGGCACATTTCCGAGCGGAAGTTGAAGCCCACGTAAAATTAAAAGTCTGTCCAACGGGTGTCTGTCCAATGAGCGGGCACCGTGAATACCAGATCATCTGAAATCAGTAGTAATGGAGAGTCACAAAAATGATCAAACTCACAATTGATGGAAAAACCATTGAAGTTCAAGAAGGGACAACCGTTCTGCACGCGGCAGAGGCAGCAGGTCTCTATATTCCCACATTGTGCAATCACCCACAAGTCACACCATACGGTGGATGCCGTCTGTGTATGGTCGATGTCGAGGGTGCTCGAACGCTGCAACCTTCCTGCACCTTGCCAGCTACTGACGGCATGGTTGTCAAGACGAATACCGACAAAGTCATCAACGCCCGCAAATTTGTCCTGACCTTAATTTTTAGCGAGCGCAATCACTTCTGTATGTATTGCCCGGTTAGTGATGGTGACTGCGAGCTTCAGAACCGCGCCTATGACGAAGATATGACTCACTGGGATCTACAACCAAATTGGCAACCCTTTGAGGTCGATGCCTCACACGAATTCATCATTTTGGATAATAATCGCTGCATCCTCTGCCGGCGCTGTACACGTGCTTGCGGTGAATTGGTGGGGAATTTCACCCTAGGATTTGAAGAACGCGGTGCAGACAGCTTGCTTGTTGCTGACTATAATGTTCCCCTCGGCGAAAGCACCTGTATCTCCTGCGGCACCTGTGTGCAAATCTGCCCAACAGGCGCATTGATCGACCGGCAAAGTGCTTACCAAGGCAAAGAGACGGAAGTTGATCATAATATCGGGGTCTGCGTTGAATGCTCCGTCGGATGTCAGCGAAATGTCCTCACCCGGGATAACCGCCTCGTTCGGATCGAAGGAGAATGGGATGCTGAACTCAATCACGGTTTGCTGTGCGATAAAGGACGTTTCCTTCCCTTGGAGGATGATCGTTCCCGAGTACTGACCCCCCTCGTTCGTAAGGATGGTCAACTCAAGGCAGCAACCTGGGATCAAGCAATGAGTGCCATCGCCAGTGGTCTGACGCAAGGTAACGGGTTAGCCGCATTGGCATCAACCCGCCTCCCCGCAGAAGATCTTGCCCTGTTCAAATCGATTTTTGCGGATGGTTTACAGGCAGAATTGGTCACCAGCCTTGAAGAAGGCAAGACTACGGCAACATTGGCAAGCCTGGCTGATAAAATTGGTAAACCCTTTGAATCACGCCAGGATGAACTTAAAGACACAGATGTTGTGCTTGTGCTCGAACTTGACCTGGTTGAAGAACACCAGGTCCCAGGTTTCTTCATCAAACGGCAAATTCCCGAAGGGATAAAATTGATCGTCGCTGATGGAAAAGACAACCGGCTAGCTGAAAAAGCAAAGGTTCGTCTACATCTGAAAGCAGGTCAAGAAGGTTCGTTCTTGGCTGACTTATTAAAAGCAATTGAAAATGGGATTGAGGATAATGATCTCAATCAAGCTGCAGAAATTCTAAAAGCAGCTGAAAAACCCTGCATTGTCTATGGAAAAACTTTGGCAGAAAATGCGGATGAGAAAACCTTGACCACCTTGTTGGAAATTGCCCAGACAGTAAATGCAGCCCTGATCGGCGTCAAAGGTGAGGCAAACAGCATGGCAGCTGCACAACTTGGTTTGGAAGCCGCCTTCAAGTCAAACGGCTATCAATCTGCTTTCATCCTGTTAGGTGATGATCATCCATCCCAAAAACTGGTAAAACGACTTGAGGAAATTCCTTTTGTCGTGGCACAGGCAGCTTATTATTCACAGCTAACCGGAAATGCGGATGTCGTTCTTCCCGTCACAATGTGGGCAGAACAATCCGGTTCTTACTTGAGCCTAGACGGTCGCTTACAGACGATCGGTAAAGCTCTGGATGCACCAGATGGTGTTTTAACGTCCACCGAAGCGCTCCTCAAGATTGCTGAGATCCTTTCTGTTGAACCGGACACAGATTGGAAAACCAACCTGATGAAACGGGTCCCAACGGTTCAAATTGAGGAAGCCTGATCAATGTCAGTTCAATACTGGTAGAATAATAGAAAGGACACAACGAATGACTAAACCTAAAGTAGCATCGGATTGGCTTTGTGGATGTGCAGGATGTCACATGTCTTTGCTTGATATCGATGAACGCATCTTACAAGTAGTGGAACTGGTCGACCTGCGGGCAACACCGATCACCGACCTGAAAGAACCGGATAAAGATGGTGTTGTCGTGGGTATTTTGGAGGGCGGCATCGCCAACACGCATAATGAACATGTTGCAAAAAAGATGCGTGAACGTTGCAAGATCCTGGTAGCACTGGGCGACTGCGCTGTTTTTGGTGGCGTTCCGGCTATGCGTAACTTTTTTGGTGAAGAAGCTGCCTTGAAACGGGCGTATATTGATGCTGAGAGCAACGACTCTGAAGGAAAGATTCCCAGCAATCCTGAACTGGCTGAAATGACCCGGGTAAGAGCTGTCAACGAGGTGGTCAAAGTCGATTTGCACATTCCAGGCTGCCCCCCACATGCGGATGTCATCTTCTATGCCCTGGTAGAGTTGGCAGAAGGACGCATCCCCGAAATTAAAAATGATATGTTGCATTGGCATTAGGAGGTATTTTAATGGTAGCACAAAAAATTACAATTGAACCCGTGACCCGCATCGAGGGTCACGCAAAAGTGACCATCCACATGAATGACAACGGCTCTGTTGATCATGCCTATTTTCATGTGAATGAATTTCGAGGCTTCGAAAAGTTTTGCGAAGGTCGCATGGTCTTTGAGATGCCCTCAATCACCCCGCGTATTTGCGGAATCTGCCCGGTCAGCCACCACTTAGCTGCGGCAAAAGCAGGCGATAAGGTCATGGGTGTGGATCCCCCGCGGCCAGCGACCTTGCTCAGGGAATTGATGCACATGGGACAGATCATCCAAAGCCATGGCATGCATTTCTTTGAGCTGGCTGGCCCTGATTTGATCCTGGGATTTGATGCTGACCCTGCCATTCGAAATGTGGTTGGGTTGATCGGCGCTGACCCAGAGCTGACCACTCGGGCTGTTCAATTGCGTGCCTATGGCCAGGATATCATCTACCAGGTTGGAGGACGACGCATCCACCCGAATTTTGCTGTACCTGGCGGCGTAAATCACGCCCTCACTGCTGATAAACGCGAACACATGCTCTCCGGCTTGGATAAAGCCATTGAAACAACACAGATCGGCATCCAAATTATCAAAGACTGGGCAGATGCCAATATTGCGGATATTGAGAAATTCGCTGTCTTTCACACCGGCTATTTTGGACTGGTAACCCCTGAAAACGGTCTTGAACTTTTTGATGGCGATATCCGGCTTGTCGACAGGGAAGGTGAAGAGCTTGAGCTGTTCAGCGCACAGAATTATCTGGATATCATCGCCGAGCGTGTCCAAGACTGGTCTTATCTCAAATTCCCTTATTACAAGAAAATGGGTTGGCCGGATGGCGTTTATCGCGTTGGCCCTCTGGGACGTCTCAATGTCTGTGATAAAATTGATACCCCCTTAGCCCAAGAAGAGTGGCTGACTTACCGCAAAATCAACGATGGTAAGCCTGTTTTCCAGACCTTGTATTATCACTATGCCCGCCTGATTGAAACCCTGTTCGCGGCCGAACGCGTACGTGAACTCCTGGATGACCCAGACCTGTTGAGCAATGACATTCTCAATAAACGGTTTGATTTCAAGGGCGAAGGTGTAGGTGTGATCGAAGCCCCGCGCGGCACCCTGCTCCATCACTACTGGGCAAAACCCAGCGGCCAGTTAGAGCGGGTTAATTTGATCGTTTCAACAGGGCATAACAACTGGGCCATGAGCGAAGCTGTTGATTCCGTAGCAAAAACATATGTCAAAGGGCCTGATGTACAAGAAGGCATGCTCAATCGGGTGGAGGCTGCGATCCGCGCTTATGATCCCTGCCTTTCTTGTTCGACGCATGCCATTGGCCAGATGCCCATTTTGGTTGATGTTCATGATTCTAAGGGTGAGCTCATCCAAACATTGAAGCGTGGTTGATCACAATACTTAACAGCGAAATTTAACCTCCCCTCTTGATGATTGGATCAAGAGGGGTGGTTTTTCATTGAACAAAATCAGGTAAACAACAATGAAAACAAAAACACTCGTGATTGGATACGGTAACGCCGACCGACAGGATGATGGCGTCGGTTGGCATATTCTCAGAGACCTGGCTGAAAAGCTGGGCCACGAAGTGCCCGATGATCCAGGAGCACCGATTGAAATTGAAGGTGAAACCGTCGATCTGATCTTCATGTTGCAAATTATCCCCGAGCTTGCAGAAACCATTTCACATTATCAACGTGTCTGTTTTGTGGATGCCCACACGTCAGATATACCTGAAGCAATTTCCTGGTTTGAGCTGCAGCCTGAGTATGAGAAATCACCCTTAACCCATCATATGTCGCCTAAGACGGTCCTTTCCATTTCAAGAATTATTTATGGATCGGCACCTGAGGCTATCCTGGTTTCAGTCCGGGGCTTTAGTTTTCAATTTAATCGGGAATTGAGCCCAAAGACAGCCGCCTTAGCCCAAGAAGCAGTTGAAATGATCTGGAACTGGACTGAAGCATCATCTCCAAGCGCGTGATGCTTGTCACGCAAGCATAATGACTTAATACAATTTAAATATTTTGCATTTCCAAGTATTTTTAGTGCGTGAATTATGCAAGTTATCAAAATATGAGAAAGTCAATAAATGCTTATTCAGGCTGAGACCACAACCGCCATTAAATCCATACCCTGGTTTCTTGACCTCTCACCGGAGAGTATACAGCGGTTAAGTTCAATTGCTGAAATTCTCTCCCTCGAAGCGGGCAGCATTATTTTTAACGAGGGAGACCAACATCCCTTTTTATACATTGTCCTTGATGGAAAAGTTAGGCTTGAGAGCTTTGTGCCTGGGCAAGGACACATACCAATCTTTACAGCAGAGTCTTTAGATGTCATAGGCTGGTCTAGCATGACCCCGGTTGTCAGGCAGAAAACCTGTACTGCCAGGGTGATTACCCCCACTAACCTGCTTGGTTTTAACGCCGCTTCCTTGATGGCATGCTGTGAAAAGGATTGTGAACTCGGATTTGTGATTATGCGCCGGTTGGCTAATATTGTCGCCACGCAATTGCTCAATAATCGCTTGCATTTGCTGGAAATTATCACCTTACAAAATAAAAGTAATTCGGCCTAAATCTACTTTTTTTATCAAATAAGTACTATAATGATTATTAATGCATGAACTCTCTGTAACTGAAAGCGTTCTCGAGATTGCCTGTAAACACGCACATAAAGCCCGGGCTTCTCGGGTTACCGATATCTACATCGTGATAGGACGTTTATCCAGCATTGTGGATGACTCCATACAATTTTATTGGGATATTATCAGCAAGGATACCCTCTGCGAGAAAGCCGAGCTGCATTTCAAACGTGTTCCAGCAAAATTGCTTTGTCTCGATTGTAAACACGAGTACCATTTAGCAGATGATCTGATGCCGTGTCCTAAGTGCAGCAGCCCGCGAATTCGGGTGCTTTCTGGTGATGAATTCCATTTAGAGAGTATAGAGATAGAAAGGTAATTGTGACGCAAAATCGCATTAAAATTGTCGAAAAAATCCTCGATGCCAATGACCGGCTGGCCAATGAAAATCGCCAACGCTTTGACCAAGCCCAGATCTTTGCCATCAATTTAATGGCGTCTCCGGGCGCCGGAAAGACCAGTTTTATCCTGGCTACGATTAATGCCTTGCTGGACGATGATGTGCAAATCGGTGTTATTGAAGGCGACACAGCACCGGTTACACTTGATGCTGATAAAATCCTGGCTGCAGGGATGCCCGCAGTTCAGATTAACTCCGGCGGTAATTGCCACCTGGATGCTGTCATGATCGAGAATGCACTTGATCAATTGCCCTTGGAATCACTGGATTTACTGATCGTTGAAAATATTGGCAACCTGATCTGCCCTGCCGCGTTCAATCTTGGCACCCACAGCAATGTCCTCATCGCCAGTGTACCTGAAGGCGATGACAAACCCTATAAATATCCCAATATCTATCGTGGCCTGGATGTGCTCATCATCAACAAGATTGATCTCCTGCCTTACCTGGATTTTGATATGGATTATTTCCGCCAGGGTGTTGAGATGCTCAACCCGGGCCTTAAAACATTTGTTGTGTCCTGTAAAACCGGCGAAGGTATTGAAGATTGGCTGGTGTGGCTAAAGTCAAAAATAACAACTTGATAACCTCAACATCCATGTTGCATACCAGCCGACATATCCACATCAACGGCATTGTCCAAGGCGTTGGATTTCGCCCATTCATCTACAACCTGGCGCTCAGCCACAGGTTGACAGGCTGGGTGAGAAACTCGGCCAGTGGTGTGGATATCGAAGTGTCCGGCACCGAAGACGATCTGAACACTTTCCTGGCTGCCATATCGCAATCTGCACCACCCCTAGCAATTATTGATTCTATCGACACCCAGGAAATTGACCTGTGCGAGTTTGACGGTTTTAACATTATCCATAGTAAGGATCAACCCACCGATTTTATCCCGGTGTCACCGGATATCGCCATTTGCAAGGACTGCCAAACCGAGCTGTTTGACCCGCAGGATCGCCGGTACCGCTACCCCTTTATCAATTGCACAAATTGCGGCCCACGTTTCTCGATCACTCAAGATATCCCCTACGACCGTCCAAAGACCACCATGTCCGGGTTTCCAATGTGCCCGGATTGTCGCAGCGAGTACGAAAACCCCCTCGATCGCCGTTTCCACGCACAACCGGTTGCCTGCCCGGCTTGCGGCCCACAGGTCTGGTTTGAAACGGCAAAGGGAGAACGCCAGGATGAAAGAGGAGCTGCCATTCAGAAAGCACGACAGCTCCTGGCAGATGGAAAATTCTTGGCCATCAAGGGCTTGGGGGGATTCCACCTGGCGTGTGATGCCACCAATCAAGCAGCTGTTGCCAAGCTTCGCCTCAGGAAAAGACGCCCCGCAAAGCCCTTTGCACTAATGGCTTATGACCTCGAAACTATCCGAAGTTATATTCACCTCACACCTGCAGCTGAATCCCTTCTTACCAGCCCACAAGCGCCCATCCTTTTGATGCCTGCTAAAGCCGATTCGGACATCGCCCAGGCTGTCGCCCCTGGCAACAACAAGCTCGGACTGATGCTGCCATATACCCCCTTGCACCTGCTGATCATGGAACCCGCACCAGGGTTTCCCAAAGCACTGGTGATGACCAGTGGGAACCTGGCAGAAGAACCGGTTATTCACCAAAACCAGGTTGCGCGTGACAAACTATCCAAGATTGCCGATGGCTTCCTGATGCACGACCGGCCAATCCACAGGCGCATTGATGATTCCGTTTACACCATGGTGAACGATCAACCTTATCCCATCCGACGCGCCCGGGGATTCGCCCCTAACCCAATCCGCTTATCACAATCCATGCCCCAAGTCCTGGCAGCCGGTCCGCAAATGAAGAACACCTTCTGCCTGGTAAGGGATAAATATGCCTTCATCAGCCATTACATCGGCGAGATGGAAAATTGGGAAACCTACCAGGATTATCGTCAGGCAATCACCGACTACGAACGGCTCTTCCGCATCCAGCCCAACGCCATCGGGTATGATCTGCATCCGGACTACGCTGCCACACTGTATGCAAAGGAAAGGGCGCTCCAAGAGAACCTTAACCAAGTTTCGATCCAGCATCACTATGCACATTTGGTTGCTTGTATGGTTGAACATGGCATTAACCTTGAGGAGCAGATCGCTGGGTTGATCTTTGATGGCACTGGTTACGGCAGCGATGCTACCATCTGGGGTGGCGAAGTTCTGGTCGGTAACGGCCGTGACTTTGTGCGTGTTAATTATCTTAAACCAGTCCCCCTACCCGGCGGTGACCTTGCCATTAATAAACCAGCCCGGATGGCATTGAGCACCCTGTGGGCATATCAATTACCCTGGGATGAGGATTTAGCACCTGTTAAAGCCCTTTCACCAATGGAACGAGAGATCTTAATAACCCAAATGGAAAAGGCTATTAATGCCCCCCTGACCTCCAGCATGGGACGCCTTTTTGATTCAGTCTCCGCCCTGATGGGTGTTTGCATGGAAATTAGCTACGAAGCACAAGCAGCCATCGAATTAGAGGCATTGGTTGATAAGGACGAATTGGGGTATTATCCATGGCGGTTGGATGGACACCAGATTGACATGAAAGACGCATTAGCAGCCATCATGGATGATCTTTCAATGGATGTGAGCCAGGCCGTTATCTCAGCCCGCTTTCACAATACCATCGCCCATCTATCACTGGAGATCGCAAAGTCAATCCGAGCTACCTATGGCATCCACAAAATTGCCCTTTCTGGCGGCGTTTGGCAAAACCAGTATCTGCTAAATAAAACACGCTCACTTCTGGAAAGGGAAACTTTTCAACCCCTTATCCACCAACTTACGCCGCCCAACGATGAGTGTATTTCACTTGGGCAGGCAATTATTACCGCAAATCGATTTCTACAGGACAAGGAGTAAATCATGTGCCTTGGCATACCAGGAAAAATAATCTCAATTTATGAAGATCACGGCACCAAAATGGCAAAAGTTGATTTTGGTGGCGTCACCCGGGAGGTCTGTATCGAGGTCATCCCGGAAGCTAAACCAGGAGACTGGACCATTATTCACGCAGGATTCGCTTTGAACTTGCTCAGTGAAGAAGAAGCCCAAGAAACCTTAGATATATTACAGCAAATGGCTGAATTGTCCGACCTGGAGGACATGAATTATGCCAACTGAGAGCGGCATGCCTGGGTTCCTCTCAGGTTACCGCGATGCAGACCGGGTAAAAAAGGTCATCGAACAAATCCATCAAATAACCAACCAGACCTGGACATTGATGGAAATTTGCGGTGGACAGACACATGCCATCATGCAGTTTGGCCTGGATCAACTCTTCCCTGAAAAAATCGAGCTGGTGCATGGGCCAGGTTGCCCAGTATGCGTAACGGCATTGGAATTGATCGACCAGGCACTGTGGATTGCCCAGCAGGCGAATGTGATCTTTACATCCTTTGGGGATATGCTGCGCGTGCCGGGCTCTACCGGCAATCTTTTCTCTGTGCGGGCTTCTGGGGGGCAAGTACGTGTGGTTTACTCTCCTATGGATGCGGTAAAAATTGCGCAGGAAAACCCGGAGAAAGAAGTCGTCTTTTTTGCGATTGGTTTTGAAACAACTGCCCCGGCAAATGCCATGGCTGTCCTGCAAGCTGAAAAAATGGGCCTGCAAAACTTCTCTATCCTACCCGCCAATGTCTGTGTTCCACCAGCAATGCACGCCATCCTTTCAAGCCCTGCAAATCGCATCCAGGGTTTTCTGGCCGCCGGCCATGTCTGTGCGGTGATGGGTTACTGGGAATACCCGCCCATCGCCAAACAATACCAAACTCCAATGGTCGTAACCGGGTTTGAACCTCTTGATCTGGTCAGGGGAGTTTATAAAACCATCGGTATGTTAGAGGAAGGGCGTGTTGACGTTGAAAACGCTTATCCACGCGCGGTGACATTTGAGGGAAACCAGGTTGCTCAAAGCTTGATCATGCAAGTATTTGAACCCGTTGACCGCAACTGGCGTGGGATTGGAACCATCCCGAAGAGCGGTTATGGTTTGCAGGAAAATTACCAAGGCTTTGATGCCACCCATCGGTTTGATGCAGGAAACATCCAAACGGCTGAATCCGAGTTGTGTATCGCCGGTCAGGTATTACAAGGCATCAAGAAACCGGTCGAATGCCCTGCCTTTGGATCTTTATGCACGCCGCAATCTCCCCTGGGCGCACCAATGGTATCCGCCGAAGGTGCTTGTGCTGCGTATTACCAGTATAAAAGGGAAACATGATGGTAAATGAAAATCCAAAAACCCCCAACATGCAAGGGCTGATTTGCCCCCTTCCTCACACACAAAGTGAGACTGTGGTGATTGGTCACGGGAGCGGCGGCTCAATGACTCGCGATCTGATCCAGAATATTTTCCAGTCACGGATCGGGAATGATGCCCTGGCGGAAGGTAACGACGCTGCCAGGCTGCATTTCGCTGAACTTGGTGGACAGGTCGCCATCTCAACCGACTCACATGTTGTATCACCTTTGTTTTTCCCTGGTGGTGATATCGGTCGCCTGGCAGTTGCCGGCACTGTTAATGATGTGGCGATGCTCGGCGCCCGGCCCACCTTCTTGACGGCAGGTTTTATCCTTGAGGAGGGTTTTCCCATCAAGTCGCTCATCCAAATTATTGATTCCATTTCGAAAACTTGCCAAGAAGCCCAGGTGCAAATCATCGCAGGGGATACAAAAGTTGTTGAAAAAGGCAAAGCAGATGGTTTGTTCATCAATACAGCCGGCTTTGGGTTGATCCCAGAAGGTCGCCAAATCGGTGGTCAGTTTGCGCAACCCGGGGATGCGGTGCTCCTCTCGGGTTCGTTAGGTGAACATGCCATTGCGGTGCTGCAAGCCCGGGGTGAACTGGGCTTTGATTCTGGCATTCAATCCGATGTAGCGCCCCTGAATCACATGATTGCTGATCTATTAGATAATGTCCCCAATGTGCATGTTCTGCGAGATCCCACCCGGGGCGGCTTGGCAACCAGTTTAAACGAAATTGCCTGTCAGAGCGAGGTGAGCATCCACCTGCAAGAAGACCAGATACCCATATTACCAAATGTCCGCATCGCCTGTGAAATGCTTGGTTTTGATCCCCTGTACCTGGCCAATGAGGGTAAGGTAATTGTCATCCTTCCCGAGGAATTTGTCGACATCGCTTTGAATTCTCTCAGGCAATCACCTTATGGAGCTATGGCAACCCGCATAGGAACGATTTCCCAAAAGAACCCTGGCCAGGTCCTTCTTCATACGGCCTTTGGCAGCACACGAATGTTGAGCATGCTGTCAGGAGAGATCCTACCAAGAATCTGCTAACAGCTTGACGACTACCCACAAAAAACAATATACTTATCGAGAAAATACTAAATTAAACAAAGGACAAAAATGAAAATTTCTTACCAGGAAACAACCAACGATTTACTCACCCGCATCAACATCCATGATGCCTATGGCGCCCGTGACATTGACAAATGGATGCTGGAAGTGCTTCCCCTTAAGCAAGACATGCGCATTCTTGATGTTGGCTGCGGTGCCGGCAAACAGTGTTTTTCGTATCTAGCGCACCTCAGTGGAAAAGCCCAGATCACCGGGACTGATGTGTCGGATGAACTGCTCAATAAAGCAGAAGAAGAAAATGCGAAACTAGGCAAACGGGTCAGCTTTGAAAAAATGGATTTTAACAAAGAATTTCCATTCGCTGAGGGGTTATTTGACCTTGTATCGTGCTGCTTTGCCATTTATTATGCAGAAGACATCCCCTTCACCATCAAAGAGATGCACCGTGTTCTGAAGCCTGGTGGACATCTCTTTAGCACCGGCCCAATGCCCGAAAACAAACGCATGTTTTATGACATTATCCAGGAAGCCACTGGCAAGAAAATCCCACCCATGCCAGGCAGCTCACGCTATGCCTCGGAGATCCTCGACGCAATTAAGTCTGAATTCTCACAAGTTGAGGTACACATCTTTGAAAACCCGCTCACCTTCTCCGAGGTTGAACCATTCATCGCTTACACCCGGGCATCATTATCTGAAGATCGGCTGCTGTGGAATACGTTCTTCGAGACCAAAGCAGATTTTGAGCACATCATGAATGCCATTACTAAGGTTGCCCAAAAATGGTTTGAACGCGATGGCAGCTTGGTAATGACCAAGGTCGTCGGTGGGTTCCTGGCTAAAAAGTAGGTTTGTATGAATCACAATATGACCTTTTATGGCGAAACGGTATGCTTTATCGGGGCACATCCTGATGATATTGAACTTGGATGTGGTGCCCTGATTACCGATATCATCGATCAATCTGATGTCATCTGCATGACGTTATCTGACAATCAAAAAAATCCGTTACATAAAAACCTTGTTGCTGAACATTATGCCAGCATGGAAATTCTTGGAGTAAAACCAGACAATATCATGCTGCATGATTTCACCACACGCCGATTAAAAGCAGCCCGGCAAGAAATCCTCGAGGTCATGATTGATATCAAAAACCGCTACCATCCTGAAGTGGTCTTTGTGCACACCGCCAAAGATATTCACCAAGATCACCAGACTGTTACGGAAGAAGCTTTACGGGCATTTCGAGGTACGACGTTGTTGGGGTTTGACGTATTGCGATCATCCCATGGTTTTTTCCCGAATTTTCTCGTTGAAGTTTCCGAAGCCGGTGTTCAAAATAAGATCCGCGCCTTAAAAGCATATAAAACATATGCCGACAAGTATTACTTTGATGAAAACATCATCCATGCGACTGCCATCCGCCATGGTGCGTTGGCAGAAAGACCCTACGCAGAAGGGTTTGATATCCTCAGGATCGTCGGACAATTCGGCGATTAAGCCGGCAAAAGATTAACGGCTGCAATAGCAGCCGTTTTTTCTATCTTAAGACAACACCCACCATTTTAACCAATGCTTAAAATGGCATGATACAGAAGCTCAAACCCGAATATATTCCCCATCCTCCTGCAATTATGCTACTAAATACCAAAACAGCCCCTTCTCCTCTCTGCAGATCTGATCGGTAATCTAGGGCAGGTTCAGTCTTGATGATTTAATAAATTTGATAGCCTGTTGGGCGTGTGGTATCCTTTTTTGCTTCCCTGAGATGTTTAGAATCAAAGGGAAACCACAAAATGTGATCCGGAACCATCCACCCATCTGTTAGGTAGACATTGGTCCGAAATTGTACAGCAACCATTTTTTCGTCCACTTGAACCACAATTCCCCTCACCCAATCACGAATTCGATCCCCATTTTTCTCATGATCGCATAAAACTTCTACAGAATCCCCAACCTGGTAAATGCTTTCTTCATCTGGTGGTCTCATAAATGGTGATTTAGCCATCCATCCTCCTGGATAAGATTTTCTTTTTTAAACCTGTCATACTGGCTCAAGCTATTATTGTAGCAGAAACGAAGACAATTTACTATATGCAGAATATATGAAAATGATGATTTTTACTGCCTGTCCATCATTTTTTCTTGGATTGTTTCCACAAAGCGGTTTCTCACCCCTTCAAATGGAATTCTCTGTAGAATGCGGTCAAAGAAACCCAGCACAATCAGTTGTTCAGCTTCGCCCCGCGGGATTCCTCGGCTTGTCAAGTAAAATAATTCATTTTCGTCGATTTTGCCGACCGTTGCCCCATGGGTACAGCGGACATCATCTGCTAAAATTTCTAACCCAGGTATTGAATCAGCCCGTGCACCTTTGCTGAGGATCAGGTTACGGTTGCCTTGGTAACCATCCGTTCCAATTGCACCGGGGGCAACATAGATCATCCCCTGCCAAACCGAACGGCTTTCATCTAATAGGGCACCTTTAAATAGTAAGTCACTGGTCGTATCCTTTGCCAGGTGATTTTGTTGGGTATCATGGTCCAGATGTTGATGGTCATCTGCAAAATAGAATCCAGACATACGCGCATTCGCACCGGGTTCAACCAGGTTGATATCAGAAAAATTCTTGGTAAGATGGGTACCCATCGCCCCAAAAATCCACTCTAAAAACCCATCACCCATCACATTTGCCCGTTCACGGGTGAAGGACCACACATTTTTTCCCCAGGATTGTAATTCTACGAAATTCAAACGTGCACCTTTACCAACATGGATTTCAACAATCCCATTATGAAATATCTGTCCGTCTTTTTGTCCAGCCGGGGATGCTGACTCGTGCACAAAAGTCACTTGGGCACCCTCCTCCAACCAGATGATGAGATGGTTGATATAGGCATGGTGTTGCACAGCCCCGCAGTACAAGCTGTGAAGAGGGTTATCAATAACAACGTCTTTCGGAACATAAAGCACGACACCATCTTGCGCCAATGCAGATGCTAAAGCCGTGAATTTATCCTCGTCCGGGTTGATAATCTGCCCCAACAAATTTTTCAAAAGCTTTGGATGATCCTTCTCTGCAGTAAGAAAATCCACAAAAACGACCCCGTTATCCTCGAGCCCCTCTTCCAGGTAACGCGATGATCCAACGGTCCCTGAAAAAATCTGACCAGCAGGCTGTTCGCCTTCAAAAATTGGTTCAAGACACTTTGAAGGCGGTAACTGTACATCAGGTTTGTTACCATTCCTGTGAAGCACAAATTCCGTGGTATGCAACCCCCGAATATCTGTGCGCCGCCAGGCTTCATCTTTTCGCGATGGAAAAGGCAAGTTTTCATAAGCACGCCAGGCGGTTTCGCGATAAGCTTGTAGGTACTGATTAACAACATCGGGAATCAAATCACGCGAAAAGGTGAAGGGCTTAAGTCCCTGCTGGGATGGTGATGTGGCTTTATTCGATTTATTTTTTGAAACGTGGGTCATCGATGTGATGCTTCTTTCTTTTCTATCCTACTGAACCAATCATCTGTAATTGGATCAGACGGTTCATCTCAACCGCATATTCCATCGGGAGCTCTTTGACCAGGGGTTCAATGAAACCAGACACAACCATTGTTGTAGCCTCTTCTTGACTCAGACCACGACTCATCAGGTAAAACAGTTGATCCTCACCTACCTTTGAAACAGATGCTTCGTGGCCAATATTGACATCATAAGCATCGACCTCGATGTAAGGATAAGTGTCTGAACGAGATTCTGGATCTAACAGCAAGGCGTCGCAGACAACATTAGATTTCGCTCCCTCAGCTGCAGAAAGGACCTTCAATAAACCACGGTAAGAAGAACGACCGTCCCCACGGCTGATTGATTTTGACGTTATTTTACTGCTTGTGTTGGGGGCGAAATGGATTACCTTGCCGCCCGCATCCTGATGCTGACCAGGACCTGCAAATGCAACCGACAAAATCTCTCCATGAGCACCAGGTTCCATCAAAAAACAGGAGGGATATTTCATGGTGGTTTTTGACCCTAAATTCGCATCCACCCATTCCATAGTCCCATTTCGATAAATCTTTGCTCGTTGGGTCACAAGATTATAAACATTGCTGGACCAGTTTTGAATGGTCGTATAGCGAACCCGTGCGTCTTGCTTTACAACAATTTCAATCACCCCACTGTGAAATGAATTCGTCAAATAAAGCGGTGCGGTACAGCCTTCGACATAATGCACCTGGGCGCCTTCATCGGCAATGATTAAAGACCGCTCAAATTGTCCAATATTTGCCACATTCAAGCGGAAATAGGCCTGTAAAGGGAGATCAACCTTAACACCTGGCGGGATGTATACAAAAGAGCCGCCGCTCCAAACTGCGCTGTTCAACGCCGCAAATTTATTATCCTGGATCGGTACGACAGTGGAGAAGTATTCCCGAAAAAGGTCTGGATGCTGCCGTAATCCCTCTTCAATGGAGAGAAAAATCACACCTTGTTTTTCTAAATTCTCTTGCACATTATGATATATCATCTCAGAATCATATTGTGCACCCACCCCGGAGAGATACTTCTGTTCTGCTTCTGGAATCCCTAATTTATCAAAAGTGTTCTTGATCGTGTCAGGAACCTCATCCCAGGTGCGGCCTTCACCTTCCGTGGGTTTAACATAATAGTAAATATCGTCAAGATCTAAATCATCCAGTTCAGCCCCCCAGGTCGGCATGGACCTATTCTGGTAGTGATTCAAAGCCTTCAAGCGAAATGCCAGCATCCATTCAGGTTCGCCTTTTAAATCCGAAATCTGCCGGACAACCGACGCGTCCAATCCTTTTTGGCTTTTGAAAATAAAAGTCTCAGGATCGCTAAACCCAAATTGGTATTCATCAGTTTTATTCAAAAATTCAGTCTTCGGGTCTTTTCCCATTGAAGACCTCCAGTAATTTCAATTATGCGGCCTCTTCCTGACCATGTTTTTCACGCACCCAATCGTAACCTTGCTCTTCAAGCAGCAGGGCCAGGTTTGCTCCGCCTGATTCAACAATCCGACCATTGAACATCACATGCACAAAATCCGGTTTAATGTAATCCAAAATCCGCTGATAGTGAGTTATCACCAAAACACCCATATTGGGACCTTTGAGCGCATTGACCCCTTCTGAAACAATACGGATGGCATCAATATCCAGGCCGGAGTCTGTTTCATCCAAGATGGCGAATTTTGGTTCCAGAACAGCCAATTGCAAAACCTCCGTACGTTTTTTCTCGCCACCAGAAAATCCTTCGTTTAAATATCGTCCACCAAAAGAGTAATCCATCTCTAATAGGTCCATTTTTGATCTTAACAACTTACGAAACTCTAAAATGGAAATCTCTTCTTGTGATGGTTTCGCATTACGTCGTCGGGCATTCAAAGCTGTGCGCAGGAAATTCGCAACAGTCACGCCAGGAATGGATACTGGGTACTGAAAAGCCAGGAAAATCCCCGCCCTGGAACGTTCATCAGGCGCGAGATCAAGTACACTTTCACCATCCAACAAGATATCGCCCTGGGTGATCTCATATTTAGGATGCCCCATTACCGCATAGGACAATGTCGATTTGCCTGTGGCATTCGGGCCCATGATTGCGTGCACCTCCCCTTGCCGCAGGGTCAAGTTAAATCCTTTGATGATGGAATTACCTTCAATACTCACGTGCAGGTCATTAATGATCAGTTCTGCCATTCAAACTCCTCACCCAAATTAGACATTTGTTATCCAATTTTATCATAATTGTCTAATTTTATTCACGGATAACATTATAGCATGCCTGATTATCAGTGTCAATATTTAGGATAAATATCTAATAAATTATTGACTCGTTTAAAGTCATTCTCAAATACACCAAAAAGAGTGTAATCGTTCATTATGATAAATGAAATTATTTTTTTATGCAATTTACGGTATCTTCGACAGCAGTTATGGCCAATCAAACTTTCTCAATCCCTCGAAAAGACTTGAGATAAAAAAATCGTATGCTTCTTGACAATTAATTTTAATGGAAATCATGATAAAATATTTGCATACTAATAAATTAATTAACAAGAAAGGATGACTATGGGAAAGGGATTGTTTGGAAGGAAAAGTAAGGACGATAATGTTCAAGAAGAACTCGACCAGGCCAAGAAGGAAGCCGAAGCCGCAAGAAAGGCGATTAAAGACCTTATGGCTCAAAACGTAGAGTCCAAGCAAACAAAAGCCGAAGCCGAAAAGAGAGCAAAAGAGGCAGAAGAGAAAATTGCCGAACTGGAAAGGAAAGTTAAAGACATGACCGATGAAAAAAACCAACAGCGCATGAACGCAGAAAGAAATCGTATCCTTGAAGAACGAAGAGCAAGAGTTGAAGCTGCGAAACAGACGAAGATTATCACGACCCATACCGTTCAACCTGATGAGACATTAAGCCACATCGCCTTGAAGTATTATAAACGTGCGACCCCACCCTTCTGGAAATTCCTGCTTGAGCATAATAAAGAGGTTCTCAAGGGCAATGAAAGAAACGTCCGCGCTGGGATGGAATTGGAAATCCCTGAACTCCCGGATGATCTGAAAGCATGATTTGGCGGCAATAATGGATATCAGTAAGATTTTTAGCACTGTAACGGAACAACTTACACAGCAGCAGAGGGCATTAAACGAGGCTGATGCTCATAACCACGACCATGGGGATCACATGGTTGAGATTTTCAACCTCATTCAAAACGCGGTCACACAAAAATCCGGAATGCCTGTAGCTGAACAGCTTGAATATGCCAGCCAGGTAGTTGAAAAAGAAGCTGACAGCGGTTCTGCACATCTGTATGCTCAAGGCCTTGCCAGTGCTGCCAAAAATTTTTCTGGGGCAGATCTGCAACCGGACAACTTAAGTTTGCTGGTAAAAAGCCTGCTTAACGTTGAAGAAACGCCTCAAACTGAAAAGAAACCCAACCTCCTAGGATCGTTACTCTCAGGTCTGGTAGGTAAAAAAAATGCTGCCCAAAACGGTCAAAAGATCGGTTTTGATGAAATACTGAGAGCTGGCATGACTTTCTACCAGACAAAACAAGAAGGTGGCAGCACCTCCGACGCGTTGATGGGTGCTTTGATGTCATCCAGCCCATTGGGCCAAACCAAACACCGCGCCATGTCTGGTGCCACAGTTGCAGCGACCATCATGGATTTTGCCAAGTCAAATAAATAATAATAATCATTGAAGTTAATCACTGAACAACATTAAAAGATGTCCTTGTGGGACATCTTTTTTGACTTAAACGAGGCAGCATATTTAGTATAAATATCATATATATTGACAAATCTAATTTGGGCGTGCTACAATCAATTTTATAAATCAGATAAATCATGTCTAGTTTTTAAGGTACGACGGATGAAAAGCACCCGAGAAAAAATATTAAGGACCCTGTTGGCCTTTCCAGGCTCCACCATTAATGACCTTGCAGAGGCTGTCGGGATCAATGGCATCTCTGTCCGCCACCACCTGACAGCTTTGGAAGCAGATAATCTCGTCACCTCTGGTGAAGAACGCCATGGTGTTGGACGACCCCGACTGGTTTATTCATTGACTGAGAAAGGTGTAGAGGAATTTCCAACCAATTACCTCCGATTGACACGTCGGATCCTGGATACCCTCAATCAAAAGCTGTCTCCAACAGAACTCAAATCAATATTTGAAACGATTGGTGCTGAAATTGCTGAGCCTTATGAAAAGGATATCGCGGACAAAACCTTGGATGAACGGATCAACCTGGTAAGAACAGCAATGACCAATGAAGGGTTTATTATTGAAGTCAAGAAAAATGAGGATGCCTATATCCTCACAAGCCTTTCCTGTCCCTATTATCAGGTCGGCTTAGACCATCCTGTTGTGTGCAGCCTTGATCACACGCTGATCACCAGGTTGTTAGGCTCAGAAATTGAGCCCAAAACCTGCATCTTTGAAGGTTGCGACCGATGCACTTTCCAAATTTCCATCGAGAGTTGAAATAATAATGACAGAAGAAAACCAACCCAACATCCCTACTTGGGATATCGAAAAAACACACCCTGAATTGGTTCCGCCATTAGAAGATGGTTTGAGTGAAATCACCGACCCAGATTTGGGTTTAAGCATCCTCCAGTTAGGTCTGGTCCGCAATGTGGCAATGGAGGATGACCATGCTTTGGTGACAATGATCCTCACCACACCCTATTGCCCTTATGGTCCATCGATGATGGAAAGCACGCGCAAGAAAGCGGAAATGGTCCTCAATATCCCAACCAAAATCAATTACGGTCAGGAGGCTTGGGAACCCAGCATGATGGAAGAAGGCCTAGCGGATGATTGGGGTTTGTTTTAACATCAAAAGTGCCGATCAATAAAACCGGCACTCACAAACCCATGATTTTTCATTATTACGTTCTTCTTATTTGTCGAAAAAGTTAATCAACTTCATACCAAGCGAAAGATCACCAAAAACCTTAACCTTCCCCAGCATATACGCTCGCATGGCATCCATCTTGCCAGTGAGCAGGTTGACCCCATCCTCTGCATCAGCTTTGATCGTTAAATCAGGGTTTACGGAGGTTCCTTCTTCAATAGAACAAGTTTGGTTTTCAATCTTGATGATCCAATTAGAAGCTTGATCTCCTGAGAACATGCACTGGATTAACCCAGTAACCCCTTTTGCCTTCTCCGGATTAAAATGATCCGGAATTGCCTGCATAATTTCCCGCACACTTACCTCTGCCATTCATTACTCCTTTTGATCCAGTTGGTTGTTTTTACGGATTACAATCCATGCAATGCCCTTATCAGTGTGTATATCAACGCTTCTTACATCTAAACAACTGCACATCGCCTTGATTTCTTGTGGTTTGAGGAAATGACTGCGCATTAGTAAGAGTTTTTCACCCAACGCAATAAGCTTGACCAACCAGTGATGAATATCTGGCTCTTCAATAACCAGCATGCCGCCTGGTTTTAATAACCGCCTTAATTCATCTAAAGTCTGTCGCTGATCCACAACGTGGTGTAAAGCATCAACCATGATGATTCGATCAAAGGTCCCATCTTTAAAGGGTAGTTGTTCAGCATTGGCATTAATGGCGATAATCCCTTTCTTTTGCGCTTCCCGAATCATCTTCAGGGCAGAATCAGCAATGATTGTAGACTGTGCGATCGGGATCATTTGCACAGCAACCCGACCCGTACCACCACCAACATCGAGCACAGTATGATGTGGTTTAATCTCTGCCAGCTCAATAATGGCTGATTGGCTTGTTCTGCCAAACACCAGGTCATATACCGGGCTGAGAAGGTTAAAGTGATCAAATTTTGCCATAGACTCACACGATGATCAGATTCCTGGAACGCCCCTTGCGACAAAATCTTGCTTGGTCACAAATGGGATTGTAATTCACACGATACACCACATGATTTTACCGCTAATTTTTTTACATCACCAGAAAGATGGTCAAACTGCCAGCATCCCTCACCAGGAAAACATCATTGGTAATTGGTCTACCTGAGTTGGGAGATTTTGGATTTGTGATTAGCGTCCAGAAATCACGGATTATTGGTATCTGCAACATAAGATGCAATATAATACAATGCGTATGAAAACAAAAAACCAAAAAACCAACCATAAAGAACAAGGCGGTAAACAATGAAAGCCATCCGGTTGCATGACATTAATGATCTGCGCTTAGTGGATCTTCCCACCCCAATCCCTCAACAGGATGAAATCCTGTTACGTACTGCCAGCGTTGGTGTGTGTGGCTCAGACGTTCACTATTTACACGAAGGGGGTACAGGCAGCACGCAAATCTTCCATCCCCTCATCCTGGGTCATGAATTCTCAGCAAGAATTGCCGATGGTCCAAACCAAGGCAAGCTTGTCGCCGTTGACCCAGCGTTAACTTGCGGTACGTGTGAGTTTTGTAAAGAGGGCAACCCTAACTTCTGTCTTAACCTCAAGTTTGCTGGCTCAGAGGAAATTGATGGTGCCATGCAAACCCTCCTGGCATGGCCGAGCAACTTAATTTATCCCCTCCCAGAATCCATGACACCAGAAGAAGGCGCTATGCTGGAACCTCTGGGGATTGCCATTCATGCACTCCACTTGGGATCGGTTTTTCCTGGAATGGATGTCGGTGTATTTGGAACGGGCCCGATTGGACTATTGACCATCCAGATGGCAAAAATAGCTGGCGCAGGACGGATATTTGCCACCGATCGATTGGCTGGTCGTCTTGATTATGCTTATACGTGCGGTGCCACCGATGTATTCTTGGCCGATGGTACGGAAACCGCTCAGATCCTGTCAGCAACTGGCAATCGGGGGTTGGATGTCACCTTTGAAGCCGCCGGCGACGATGGGAGCGCTGTTGAGACAGCCTTACAGACAGCAAAACGAGG
>Ga0114946_10000096_pt1 | contig 46606 bp, 35 predicted proteins | sample WalLakDeSediment_FD_88676 | JGI IMG/M metagenome (GOLD analysis project Ga0114946, IMG submission 88676) | Lake sediment microbial communities from Walker lake, Nevada to study Microbial Dark Matter (Phase II) - Walker Lake 11/02/13 Deep Sediment | ecosystem: Environmental > Aquatic >... | reverse complement strand
GTCTCCATCGCGTATTCCTCAACGTATCTTGGATACGTCTGCGGATCCGCTCAGTCGTTGCGGCCAAATCTAAAGCCAATCAACCTCCTCAGAATGCGAACTTATTGTTGCGTGACCCCTTAGGCACTATAACCTACCTGGGAGACATCCCAAACAGCGATCATAAAACAGAACCTCGATAACCTAGCACAACCTCCCTTTGAATGCTACAGTCTCTTGCATCCATGGGAAACTTCCAGTGAACCCGGTCCAGACATGGACCATGGGTTGCTGGCCGGAAAGAGAGGCCCCCTTGTGAGTTTTTCATCTCCAGCCTGTAACATCTTCTGGGTCGCACTCTGCATCCTCGTTTTCCCAAGAACCCCCACCAAAGGAGTAGAACTCATGTCTGGCGAACTGGCCTCCTGGTCACCCCACGAATGGCATGGAGAAGGTCAATTCCATCGCGAATGTGAAGGTCGCACAGGAAACACATGTCTAAGCATCTCCTCTGAGACGGGAGCGGATTTTTCCTGGGAAACCTTTGTGGACGTGAAGCCATTCTCGCGTTACAGGTTGAGCGGATGGATCCGCACTCAGGATGTGGCCCTATCCTCGGGCAAAGGAGCGCTTTTCAATGTTCATGGCTTGGACATAAGAACGGAAGCCGTGACAGGCAACCAGAATTGGACTCGACTGGAGGTGGTCTTTGAAACGGAAGATCAAGACACCCTCCACATCAACTGTCTGTTTGGGGGATGGGGATTGGCCACAGGCAAGGCATGGTTCGATGATGTGCGATTAGAGTTTTTGGAAAGTCAGGACATCTCTCCCAAAATCGTCGTGAACGGCAACCAGGTTGGAGATCCCATCTCTCTTTATATCTACGGACAATTCATCGAACATCTTGGGAGATGTATCTATGGTGGAATCTGGGCGGAGATCCTGGAAGACAGAAAGTTTTTTTACCCGGTTGGGGCTGCCGGCTCTCCTTGGAAACTCGTGGGACAACATGACAGAGTTTCCATGTCCACCGATAATCCTTATGTAGGTGATCACTGCCCTGTCATTCACCCTCAAAAAAAGAGCCCCTGGAACGGGATTTATCAGGGAAGACTCGCCCTTCTCAAAGACCAGGAGTATGAGGGCCGTATCGTTTTGTCCGGAAGCACATCGGGTCAACTAGCCGAGGTATGGCTGTGCTGGAACGATCCTGGCGAGGATCAGAGCGTAGACCCCAAGACAGGACAAAAACTCGAACTCAATTTGGAACCTGGCTTTACAACCTATCCTCTAAGATTCAGGTCCGCGGAATCCACATCCAACGGGCGCTTCGTTCTCCGTATCAAGGACGGGGGAACGGTCCGAGTAGGGCCCGTGTCCCTCATGCCCAAGGACCATGTGCATGGGATGCGCAGGGACACATTGGAACTCCTTCGGCAATTGAACTCTCCCATCTATCGATGGCCCGGTGGCAACTTTGTCAGCGGTTATGATTGGAGAGACGGCGTTGGGGAACGTGACAAGCGACCCCCTCGAAAAAATCCCGCATGGCTTGGCGTAGAACACAATGATTTCGGTCTGGATGAGTTTATGCTGTTTTGTCAGGAATTGGAAACCGAGCCTTTGGTCGTAGTCAATAGTGGTGAAGGCGATCTGGAGATGGCTTGCCAGGAGCTGGAATATGCTCTTGGGGATGTAAATATGCCCATGGGTAGGCTAAGAGCCGATCATGGCCACACCTCTCCTTATTCAGTCACCTGGTGGGGAATCGGAAATGAAATGTATGGAAACTGGCAACTGGGACACATGCCTCTGGATCAATATGTCCAGAAACACAATCAATTCGCCGAAGCCATGAAAAAGCAGTGGCCCGGTATTCGACTGGTGGCCGTGGGCGCGACAGGGCCCTGGAGCGAAACCATGCTCAAAGAATGTGCGGACCATATGGATTTGTTGAGCGAACATTTCTATGTTGGCCACAAACAAGGAACTCTCAGCCATGTTCGCCAAATGCCCCAGGCCGTTCTCCACAAGGCTGTCAGTCACAGAAAATACCATGAGGAACTGGAAGCCCTTCGACACAGAAAGATCCCCATCGCATTGGACGAATGGAACTACTGGTATGGTCCTCACCTGTATGGCGAATTGGGAGTCCGTTACTACCTGAAGGACGCTTTGGGGGTTGCCGCCGGGATTCACGAGATGACGCGTCATAGCGATGTTTTTTTCATGGCCAACTATGCCCAGACCGTCAATGTGATTGGTGCCATCAAGACGACGCCCACGGAGGCGTTTTTTGACAGCACGGGACTGGTCTTGAAGCTGTACAGACAGCATTATGGGCTTTATCCCATTCAAATATCCGGCGAGATGGGACTCCTGGACGTGGCCGCGGCATGGAGCGAAGATCGGAAGAGCCTGACTGTGGGACTGGTCAATCCCACGGATACTTCCTATGATATGCCTGTTGAATGGAACGACATCTCCATCACAGGTAAAGGTTACCGGTGGATCCTGACTGGACAAAATGCCATGTCTTTTAATGCCCCCGGACAAATCGATGGGGTCTATATCCTGGAAGAAAGAGTCTCTGATTCAAAGAAAACACTTTACGTACCACCCTTGAGCGTGGTTCTCTACAAACTGGAAACCTTGTGAGCAGAAGGAATGCATATGCCTAAAATCGTTCTGATCGGCGCGGGCGGGTTCGGTTGGACAAAGACCCTGGTAACAGATCTGTTGTCCTATCCAGCCTTGAAGGATTCCACGATCGCTCTCGTGGACATCAATCGATCCAAGTTGATGGTAGCAGAGAAGCTCTGTCAAAAGCTCGTGAAGGCAGCGGGTAGCCGCGCCAAGATCCTGGCTTCTACAAACCGCGAGGATGTCCTCAAGGGGGCGGACGCGGTCATCGTGACCATCCTCTGCGGCGACACCCAGGTGTGGAAACACGACATTCTCATCCCCATGAAATATGGGGTAGATATCAATGTTGGGGATACGAGAGGACCCAGTGGAATCATTCGTGCTCTTCGGACCATTCCTGTGATGCTGGAAATCTGCCATGACATGGAAAGACTTTGTCCCCATGCCATCATGCTCAATTACACGAACCCCATGGCCATGCTCTGTCATGCCATGCAACGCCACTCCAACATCACTGTAACAGGGCTTTGTCACAGTGTGCAGGGCACAGCCCACATGCTGGCTCACTGGTGCGGCATCAAACCGGAACGCCTCTCCTATGTCTGTGGTGGACTGAACCATCTATCCTGGTTCGTTCGACTGGAGCACCAAGGCCAGGATCTATATCCCAGGCTACGCCAGGCCATCATGAAAGACAAAGCGATCTACAACACCGAACAGGTTCGGAACGAAATGTTCCTGTCCCTGGGATACTACGTCACGGAATCCAGCGGACACAACTCAGAATACAATCCATGGTTCCGCAAGCGGAAGGATCTGATCGAAACCTATTGCACGCACGGCACAGGTTGGAATCCAGGAGAACACGCCCATATTCTCAAGGGTTATCTTCACAAGGAAAAGTCGTGGCGCAAGACCCAGATGGATTGGATTCGTTCCAAGGATCCAGTACGAATACAGCGCAGTCAAGAATACGCCACGAGAATCATCCATGCATGGCTGGGTGAGGAGATCTTTAGATTCAATGGAAACGTGCCCAACGACAACGTGATCCCAAACCTTCCTCGTGGCTGCTGTGTCGAGGTGCCGGTCCTGGCCAGTCGCAACAAGCTGGAAACCATGCATGTAGGAGATTTGCCCATGCAGGTCATGCCTTTGACCTCCAATCACGCCTTCAGTGAAATGATGGCAGTGGAATCCTGCATTCAAGGAAATCCAGAGTTGGTCTATCAATCGATTCTGAACGACCCTCTCACGGCCTCGGTCCTCTCCCTGGCTGAGATCAGAAAGATGGTCAGGGAACTACTCAAGAAGAACGAAAAACATCTGCCTACGTTCAGGAATGTGAAGTTGTAGCAGGATCCATGACCTTGATCGTGTCCACGATCCACTCTCTCATGGCCTGCCCTTGATCTGTATGTTGGGGATAGGAGATGAAATTCAATTCCTTTCCCAATTTCCGGCACACATTCAAAGCGAGTGCCGGCCATACGGCCCCGATATCTCCCAGGATGGGCAAGCTTCCCTTCAATCGGGCGAATCCAGACATCTCCATACGAAAAGGCACTTGAAAGAGTTTTGTCTTGGGCAAGCCCTTGTCAATAGCTCCTTGAACCGCGCTATCCGACCGCTCAGCCTGCCATACTGTCTCCAACGCCGGATCCAGATCGATTCGTATCAGGGTTTTCCCTTGCAGGGAATATACTTCCTCCCCTTCCCATCCAGCCCAGAGGCCATGCCCTGTATGAATCTCGAAAGGACCGTCATGGATCTCCTGGGTCAAGGCCACGGCTGATTCCACGATCACATCCGCGTCAGACAGCATATGAGCGATACGTCTGGATCGTTCAGAGATGGATAAACTATCCCCAATGGCCAATCCCACTCTGCCTCCTCCCACCAACTGAGGCAAGGTCACCAGAACAGGTATCCCTTTTCGCGCTCCGATGCCAATCATCGTCCTCTCGTCCGCGCCCTCCCCGAGTACCCTTTCCAGGGCCCATTCCCTTTGTCGAGCCACTGGCAGGAGTTCCAAAGCCAATCGTTCCAGATACCATCCCACTGGATACCCGAGATTTCCCGCGGCCTTGATGATCACCTTGCCAGGAGTCTCTCTCAGGGCCTGTAGAAGAAGATCATCCAACTCCATAAATGTACGGATTTGTTCCTCCAAGCCTTGATCCATCAAGGACAATTCGAAACACCCACCATGGGGTAGCAGATCCATCTTACGAGAGGCCTCGGGCAATCCCAGAGCTCTCCCGTCCACCCTCTTCACCCTGTCCAGCACCCCTCCCATCTCATGGGCCACAACCGCGGAACTGGTCGTCACACCATCCACGACATCCAATCGCATCAGCTCCGCGATCAACGTGGTGACTCCCTCGTGAAGGTTCGGTCCGCTTCCTGTGATCACCACAACCTTGCCCCCACGTTTCTTGGCCTCGACGATCCGATCCGCGGCTACACATACACGTTCCCGCATATCCCGGTCCAGAGTGTCCATCCCCAGCTCCAGCGTGGTTTCATCGACCCTCATACTCCATCCTCTCCTTGAATCTCCCATCGTTCCCTTATCATGGCTTCCGCGCGCTCCAAATCCTTCTTCGTATCCACGCTGAAGCCATGAAACTCGTTGTCAGTGCATCGAGTCGTTACGACACGCATGGTATATCCATGTTCCAAAACCCTCAATTGCTCCAGGGACTCAATCCTCTCCAAGAGGGTCGGTTCCCATCCGGCCAATCGAAGCAAGAAATCCTTCCTGTACACATAGAGTCCCACATGCTCGTATACCTGGTGGGGAATCTCCTTTTGGGGAAAAGGAATGAGAGATCTGGAGAAATAAAGGGCGTTACCAAAACGATCCACCACTGTCTTCACGACCCCGGGATCCGTAAGGTCTTCGATCCGACAAATCGGATGCATCAAGGTGGCCATGGGCAGTTCCAGATCTTCCAGAAGTGGCCTCACGCCTTCCTCGATCATGCCGGGATCGATAAAAGGCTGATCGGCTTGAATGTTGACGATGATCTCCGCGTCCTCTACTCCACTCCCTTCCTTCTGGACCGCTTCCGCTAGGCGATCCGTCCCACTTTGACAGGAAGATGAAGTCATGATCGATCTTCCCCCGAACGATTCCACGGCAGACGCCACCCTTCCATCATCCGTTGCCACCACCAAATCATCCAACACAGCCGCGGACTTGGCCCGCTCGAACACCCATTGGATCATGGGTTTTCCCGCCAGCAATCGCAGCACCTTGCCCGGCAGCCGTGTGGATTCATAGCGGGCAGGAATCATGCCAACCACCTTGGCCATGAAGGCTCCTTTCTCTGACGAATCCTCATGGAGACAGAAGAAAACCTGTCATTCTGGTTTTCTTGCCAACGCCATAATGGACAGTCCAAAAGGGAAGCAAATCATTGTCACCCAATGTCTCTCCCACGAGAAAATCCACGAAAGCGTGAATTGCAGGCCTCTTGAAACCCATGAAGAAGTTCCAGGTCCTTTCTCCTTATTCCATGTAGATTGATTCAGCCAACGAGACAGAATCTCCACTGGAAAGAGAATACTGTTGAAATAGGTAATATGCTCCAGATCCAGACCGCACCGCTCTATCAGTCGACATAGTTGCTCTTTTCGATATCGTCGTTCATGAACTCGATTTCCGCCTCTTGTATCAGAAAACACGATTCCCGAAGGAATGGACAGAAGAAGCGCTCCTCCCGGCCGCAAGGATTCTCTCACAGCGAGCAAGAACCCTGCTTCATCTTTCACGACATGCAAGATGTCCCAGAGCAGTACCAGATCGAAGACACCCTCTTTGAAGGGAAAATCCTCACACCGACCTCTCACCTGAATCGTGCGTGGATCGACATGAATCCGTGAATGCATATCTTCCTCGAGAATCAAGTCGAACACTGTACAAGGCTGCATGCCATGCTCTGAATGTAGATCCATTGTACAACCGACATCCAATACCCGACGCGCACCTCGAACCCGATTCCTTATCATTTCCCTGGCGATGCGAAAAGAGCCCCTTTCCCGCCAATTCCACCCCTTTCGACCCTGGGAAAAGGACGCGTTTCCCGACCGTGACATCTTGGATCTGAAGGCTATGAGCTTTCTGAAATAATCGATGGAATCCCGAACAACCCGAACGGTCGAGCGTTTGTCATATCTTTTGATAAAGAGACACGGGATCTCGGCGATCTTCAAGCCCTTTCGGGCCGCGGCAATCATCACTTCAGTATCCCAAAACCATCCTGGATCCTGGATCCCAATCAACAAGCTCAAACAGGTCTGTTGACTGAAGAACTTGTATCCAGTTTCCGTGTCCTTGAAATGTACGTCGAAAAGCCAATGCACCATCTTCAAGTATCCGCGGCTCAATACATGACGATAGAAGAGCAAAGGTTTGAATTTATAGATTCTCCATCCCACAGCCAGATCCGCTCCATTCAGTACGCTGCGAACGCAGGATGGGATATAACGGGCATGGACCTCCAGATCGATATCGATAAAACCCCGTACAAGACCTTTGCCTGCCAACAAGCCTTGGGTTACAGTTCCCCCTCGTCCCACATTCCTCTCGTTAAATATGCGTTGTATGGATAGATGAGGATGTTCCTGTATGATTTCGTCGATAAGCTGCCTCGTCTTGTCCCGACTACAATCATCCACAAAGATGATTTCATAGCTAAAGGAGGAATCCTTCAGGACAGACAGTATCTCCTGGACACTGTTCCTGATGATCTTTTCCTCGTTATAACACGCAAGAACGAGGGTCAGATCCACGGATCCATCCTTTTCCTTCACGATGGCTGCGTCTCCCGCACAATGGATGTCAGACTATCCATGACAAATTCTTGTTCCGTCTCCGTCAATCCGGGATACAAAGGGAGCCTGATCAAAGAAACAGCAGCCTCTTCTGTCACAGGAAGATAGAGATCTTCCGTCCCCAAGAAACGCCTGGCATAGGGAGACAGATGAAGAGGAACGAAATGGAAGGAAGCTTGAATTCCCCGAAGTTTCAACTGATTCAAGACATGATCACGATCCTCCTGGCCCAGAACTTGTATGTGAAATATATGCCAATTGATCCAATCCGCCATCGCATCGAAGGGCGGCAAGAGAATTCGTTCCTCTTCCGCCAGAGGCTTCAACCCCTCCATGTAGCGCAATCCAAGACGTCGACGTTGCTCCTGGAATTCATTGCTTCTATCCAACTGAGCGTGAAGAATGGCAGCCAGGACATCGGAGAGTACATAGCTGCTGCCTTCCTCCTGCCAGGTATAACGATCCACTTCTCCTCTAAAAAACGCTGATCGATCGGTCCCCTTCTCCCTGATAATCTCCACTCTCTGGGCAAGGATCTTGTTTCTGGTGGCCAAGGCTCCCCCCTCTCCGGCCACCACGTTTTTGGTCCCATGAAAGCTGAAGCATCCCGCGGCACCCAGGGTGCCGAGAGAATGGTCCCCCCATTTCGAACCCAGAGCCTGAGCCGCATCCTCAATGAGAAACAAGTCATGCTGCTCCGCCAGGTCCAGAAGTTCATCCATGGGACAAGGCACCCCCGCATAATGAACGCAAAGGATGCCGGCCGTGTTGGGATTGATGGCTTCGGCCACGGCATGAGAGGACAAGTTGAGGAAGGTGGGATCCACATCCACGAAAACAGGCTTCCCCCCAGATCGAAGCACGGCATTTGCCGCGGATACGAACGCGAAACTTGGCATGATGATTTCCGCGCCTGGCTCGACATCCATGGCCAACAGGGCTGCTTCCATGGCATGGGTACAGCTTGTGGTGAGAAGGACATGGGGACATTCCAGCAATTCGCACAGACGCTGTTCCACCCTGCGACAGATCGGACCGTCTCCGCATAGATGTCCCTGATGGAGAGCCTCGGAAACAGCTTTAATCTCTCGTTCTCCGATGGTAGTGCGCAAGAAGGGAATCTGCATAGAATGATCCAATCGAATCGCCTCCTCCAATCCTCATCTCATCGCTTTCATTTGTCTCACTCTCAAATGGCTCCGAAAGAGCAGTCGAGCCAATTCATAATACAAGCTTTCCCTTCTCCCTTCCATGCTTGCGGGCAAGAGGCATGCTATCATCTTCCTTGTCAAGTTGGCTTTTCGCGTTTTCTGCAAGCAATACCGTATCAAGAAAGGAACGTCATGATAGATCTGGCCAGGAATTTGGGAATACAGAGTTATTGCTTCCGCGGGTTCAAGAGCAATGAAGAGGTCATTGAAAAGGTCAAGGCTTGCGGAACAAACAAGATCGAATTATGCGGCGTGCACGCTGATTTTGAGGATATTTCAGGGTTTCAATCCGTTGTGGATTTATATCGGAAACACGGCGTGGGGATCGTATGCATCGGGGTCCAAGGCTTCTCCAATGACCCCAAAAGAGAAGAACAATACTTCCAATGCGCTCAACGTGCAGAATGTCGTTACCTCTCCGTCGATTTCGATCTCAAGACCATGCCTTCGTGTTTCCGCACAGCGGAACGGTTGGCAGAAAAGTACGATGTTCGACTCGCCATCCATAACCATGGAGCAGGCCATTGGTTGGGGACCTCCGCAATGCTGGAGCATGTATTCCAGCAGACCAACGATCGAATCGGACTGTGCCTTGACACGGCCTGGGCCATCGATGCCAGACAGGATCCAGCACATATGACACAACGTTTCGGAGACAGGCTTTATGGATTGCACATCAAGGACTTCACGTATCTGCGGGACAGAACGCCCGAGGACGTGGTAGTTGGACAAGGCCTTCTCGACCTTTCCGGTCTGATTTCCGCCCTCGACTCGGTCTCTTTCCAGGGGTACGCGGTTCTGGAATATGAAGGTGACGTGGACAATCCCGTGCCCGCCCTCACCCAATGCGTAGAGGCGGTTCGAACCGCTTGTGGAGGATGATTGGGATCCAACCCAAGGAAAAAAAAACGCAACGCCTTTGTGATAGGCATGCCTTTGGCGTTTTTCTTCCTGGGGCTTTTATCCCTCTGGCCCTCGCTCCAGGCGGATTTTATCGCTGATGATTTCGGAATCATCCATGCGCTGAACCAGGATGGCTTCTCCGTCATCGCGGCAAAGATCCCACTGCATTGGTTCCGGCCCGTTACACTGACAAGTTTCTGGATCGAACATGCCATCTGGGGACTCAACCCTCTTCCGTTTCACCTCACCAATCTTCTCCTTCACACAATGGTTTCTCTCTCCGTCGTTTTGCTGGCGTATCGACTCCTGACCGGAACCTTGGAGGAAGAACTCCATGTTCGGTATGTCTCCCTCTTTTGTGGGATCTTCTTTCTCCTCCATCCCAGTCATTCCGAATCTGTATGCTGGATTGCCGGCCGGGGTGATCTCCTGGCCGTGCTTTTCTCTATCCTGGCCATCCTTCTTTCCATGGATAGCCTACAAGCATCTCAATCTCGACTTCAGCTCGGAGCATGCGCTCTATTGGCTCTGGGACTTCTCTCCAAGGAGGCCGTGCTTCCTACACCGCTGATCATGATTCTTTGCTCGTTTTTTATGCTATGGAAGAGTGGAACGGACCCTTGGGTCTCCATGAAACGAGTCATGCCATGGGGCGGCCTCTACTTGGCCATCACACTGGCTCTGATTCTGCTGAGAGCATGGCGACTGGGAGACCCTGTGGCAGGATACGGCACACAGGTTCATTTCAATATCCTGAATTTCGAAGCCCTGCATCAAGCGGCCAGAATGCTCCTCAGATCCTTATTCCCACCTCTACCCGCGAGCTGGTCCGTACCTCTTTCCGGCAGGATTGCATTCCTCTTTCTGGGTATCTCTTTGGGTTGGGGATGGGCCGCTCTGTCACGCCTTGGCAAGAGCGAGAACAACCCATTCCGTGTTGGAGCATTGATTCTCTCCCTCTGTCTCCTACTCACAATGATCCCTGCTTTGGGTGTGTGGACCCCTCTTCATTACATCCGTGGAGAGCGTTTTATCTATTACCCAAGCGTCTTCACAACCCTTCTGGTGGGATGGTTCGGCTCTCGCTATTGGAAACGGCTGCCTCGCGTGGCCACCTTTGCGGTATTTTTCTGTATCTTTATCTTCGCGATCACGCTTTATCATAGCGCCACGATGTGGCGGAAAGCCGGTCGCGTGTCCCGGCAGGTGATTCAAGATATTCTGGAACAAAACTCCGGCCAGGAGTTGATTCTTCTCAACGCCCCTGAATGTATCGACCATGTGTATGTCTGTTGGAACAGCCTACACAAGGCTCTCGCCTTGTATGATCCCAGGCTCGTGCCGGAATCCATCCTGGTCCTTTCCCTCCAATGGATGAGCGGAAATCATCTCCACTGCAGCGTAATTTTGGAGCAGGAGGACAAACATGAGGAAGGATCCGAAAGAGAAAGCGGGCTCGTTCTTCGCCTTTTCTCTCCAAATGGAAGATTGGTTCCGGGGTATCAGGGGCCAAACATCGCGGAATTCCACGCCTCGGATCGGGTAAAGCTGGGAACCCAGGTGACAGGAGATGATACGGAAGTGTTCCTGTGGACAGGGGGAAGGATGTGGCGATTGGGTCTTTGGAGCGATGTCCTGGACAGGCTCTCAAAGAAGGGTTGGCTGGGAGGACCGGAATTGGAGACGCATCTGGGAGAGACTCGCTCCATCAAATTTGAAAGAGCCCTATGCGCAGGAAAGGATCTCCTGGCCGGCGGCAATGTCGTGCCTGTCGATCCTGAACTTCCACCCACCTTTCTGGAAATCCATGGCTATGCCATAGACAGGGAAGCAGGAAGGCCGGCAAGAGATGTCTTCTTGTGCCTGAACGATCGAATACATTTTCTGGCAGAACATGGACTCAAAAGAATGGATGTCGTTCGAGTTCTTAAGGACATGAATCTGCTCCACTGCGGTTTTGTGGCTCGATGTGAAGTGTCCCATCTTCCACCTGGAGAATACAGCCTCATTCTCAAAGGAATCGCGGCGGATGGTTCCGGCTATTATTCTCGCGAGATCCAGACCCCTTTGATCCTTGGCGTCCCGAAGAATGAGCCCACGGCAGGTCATCGAAACGACGCTGAACCATCATGAGCATCCTCTTCATCGATCCCCCTGTCTGGAAACCTTGTGAACCTCCCATGGGAATTGCCCGACTCATGGGACATCTCAAAAGCCAGGGAATCCCATGCCATGTCTGGTCCGCCAACGCGGAAGGACTTCATCATCTGCTCGGACTGTCACCCGAGACACCGGACGATCGCACGCGAAAGTGTCTAAAATGGCGGGAACGTCATCTTCACGAGCTTCAACATGATCTGGGATATAGAAACGCGGATCGTTACAGACGCGCCGTCGAAGACCTTTCCCATCTCCTCTCTCTGGCGGGGGGTGCTTATGAGGCCCAGATAGGCTTCAGCTCCTATGAGCATTCGCGCCACCAACCCCTGAAATCCGCACATCTCAAGGAAGCAGCATGCCACCCTGAAAAAAACCCTTATTTCCCTCATTTCACCACAAGACTTCCAAAGGTTTTGGAAGAATGCGAAGCAACCTGGGTGGGGATCTCCCTCTCCTTCTTGAGCCAAGCCTTGACCACGTTCGCTCTCTTGGGGTTTCTTCGAGCCAACTTTCCAAAGGTTCGTCTCGCCTTGGGCGGAGGTCTGGTCACCTCCTGGATGCGACGTCCTTCCTGGAAAAATCCCTTCGAATATCTGATGGATCTGTTGGTCTGTGGACCGGGAGAGGAAATCCTAACAAATTTGTTCCATTCGCGAGAAGAGATATCCGTTGTCCAATACCCACCGGAAAGTCCTCCTGACTACGGAGATCAACCCTGGGATCTCTATCTTTCTTCCGGTCCCATCCTTCCCTACAATACCTCCTATGGATGTTATTGGAATCGTTGCGCCTTTTGTCCGGAAAGAGCGGAAGGTCGCCATTTCAAGCCTTATTCCGAGCAAAGAATCATTCACGAACTTCAAGAGATCTGTGCCAAGGTTTCCCCGGCTCTGATTCATTTCACAGACAACGCCATTCCTCCAACCGTTCTTCGAGCCTTGGCTCTCAACCCTCCCGGGCCGCCATGGTACGGCTTTGCCCGATGTGATAGCGATCTGCTCGATCCAGACTTCACCAGATTGTTGAAAGCCAGCGGCTGCCTCATGTTACAACTGGGAATCGAATCCGGAGATGATCGGGTCCTGGAACACATGAACAAAGGTTTCAATTCCGACTTGTCCTCCCAAATTCTTCAGAGCCTGAGGAGAGCCGGAATCGCCACCTATGTCTATCTTCTCTTTGGAACGCCTTGGGAAGACGAGGAAGCAGCCCTACGAACCCTCTCTTTTGTCGAGAAAAACAGTGGCGCCATCACGTTCATCAATCCGGCATTGTTCCATATGCCCAGGGAAGAGACGATTCACGAGCCTGAATTCATGGAAAACGATTTGTCCCTATACCTGGAATTCGAACACGAAAAGGGATGGGATCGCAGGAAAGTTCGCCATTTCATGGACCGAATCTTCAAGAGAAACCCGGCGGTTTCCAGGATTCTTGGAAGAACCCCTTCGCGCTTCACCTCCAATCACGCTCCCCTTCTCTTGCTCCATGGCGGCATCCAGGGGTATAAAGACATTTTTCCTTGAGATCTTGTTCCAGGCCTGGGTGGAAATGCAGGCTTCAAGCCTGAGATTCCGCATGAAATCCACGATGGGACAGAATGGCGTCTCCGTAATTCTATGGCAGCTAAGACAATGCACCAGAGCGCGATCCATCCTTCACGCATCCATCTTAAGAATCAAATCCGTCACGTCCAGAAACCTGCTCCGTTCCGGAAATATCTTTCCTATATGAGCATGGAAATCGATGAACATGGGGAACATGGGGAACTTCAGTCTTTGAGGCCCCCAGCCCATTCGATACACCCAAGAATATGCCGCCCGAACCAGTCCTTGGACCATAGATCGTCCGGATGTCCAAAGGCAGTATAGAGTACCCTTCCCTTTCCATAAGGATGACACCATGCCAAGGCGTAGTCATGGTCCTCCCTGTTCCCCTTGCTCAGATCCACGGAAGCATTGTCCAGACTCAAGAGCACCCGCGTCTTGTTTCGATCCCAGGACTTGAACACATAGATTTCATCGAACACCGTAAAACCATCCTGCAGATTCACCGTGGCAGGATGGTTCCTGTCCTCGACCTTAACCTTCACTTCCTGGGTCCATGGGTGTCCATTGAAATATCCACCGATCATTTCCCCATACTCAGGCCATTGGTAGAAGGTATCCGTCGCGTTGTGGATCCCCAAGAAGCCCTTTCCCGATCTGATCCATTCCAGCATGGCCTTCTTTTGTGAAGCGTCCATAGGAAGCTCCCCAGTCGTGGCAAAAATCAATACATCCACGTCCTTCAAGCCTTCCTCCGTGATTCCATCACATCGATGTGTCGTATGACACTGAAAGATTCCTGAGGCCTTGGCCATTTCCTTGAGCGCCACCTCGGCATTGGGTAGATATGAGTGTTCAAAGCCCGCTGAATGCCGCACCATGAGTGTTCTCAACATCGTCTTTCCTCCTCGTTCCCCATGTTTGTCCTTGAAGTGTCCGGCTTGCCCATCTTTTACTTACCCATTCTTCTCAGTGAGGCAAGGCTTCTCTCACACGCGCTGAATCCCAATCCCTCCGGACCACCTTCCTCCACGACATACCATTCGGTGTTATGACAGGTTTCACACAGATCGAAGACCGTGGCCCAGTCGACATCGCCTTCCCCGATCACCGCGCCGTGGGGACCTCCATACTCCTTAAGATGTACGGTACGAGCCCGTCCGGGAAACGTACGCAAGTAATGGATGGGATCTCCTCCGCCAGCCATGGAATTACCGATATCCACCTGCATGATCACTCGATCCTCTGTCATGCTGAACAGAACATCCCAGGCCTCTCTTCCTCCCACATCCACAAAATCAAAAGGATGTGCATGATAGCCGGGGAACATGCCTTCCGGAGCCAGCTTCTCGGCCACGTCATTCAGAATATCAGCCAACTCCCTCACTCCATCCAGGGTCGACATGCGCTCTTTGTCTCCGGCAATGATCAGAAAACGGTTCCCCAAAACCTGGTTGAATTCCATGGTGCGTTTCAGGTTGTCCCTGGCGAAAGCGCCAGGTTCCAGGTGTATTCCACAACAGATCAACCCATGGTCGTCCAACATCATCCGAATCTCATGACAATCATGTCCCATCCATTTCAAATCCTCACCACCATATCCCCATGGCTCCGTTCCCACAAACCCAAGACCGGCCACGGACCGAAGCGTAGCCACCACGTCTTTCTGAACCTCCCCTCTGACCGAGTACAATTGAAGCGCGATGGGAACTTTTGCCATGGTTTCTCTCCTTGGATTGCTATAGGTTAAATAGGATCCGCCTTATTATGAGATTCTGGCGGCCTTGAAGCAACCACGCGACCCACCTTCAGCCAACCCGATCTGGGCCCTTAGATCAGTTCACTGAATATTTACCACTGGAAGAACGTTTACATGCCGAGATAGACCTCGCCCTCGCTACCTCGCTCCCTGACATCTCCTCTGGTCGTATAAGCACGTAGACGGCCTTGAATGAGATATCGGGCCGTTGGTCGGATTTCGCTTATGTGCAAAGAGTACATGGACGATCGATCCTGCCACCCGGTAAATCCCTTATGGGTATCCTCGTTCAGACAGATCCTGTCGCCATCGATGATCTCCCAAAGAGAGGTCTCCAAAATATCGACACCCACCTCCCCACCGACCCATTTCCATCGCACAAATACAGGGCCTGGTTCCTTCAGTAGATGAGTCACTTCCACTTCCTTGATGATCACGGTCTGTGAATTCGGAAATTCCTCCGTATGCCATCGACCCACGAGATGCCAGTCCCTCCCCGCAACGGTCATTTCCGCGTGATATCGCCATCTCTCCGCAGCCAGGGAAAGTGTCTCATGGGTATTGCCCAGCCAAAGAAGACCTGCCAGGTCGTCCTCGGGACTGTAGGCTCGAGCGAAAAGAAGGGCCTCACCACAAAGGCTCCTGGCAGTGTTCAAGATCCTCTCTCGCAACGCATCGGAACGATCTTCCTCCCGAGCTGATTGCCACTGAAACAGGACTTCAGAGATCTCTGCGATCTTAAGAAGCACCCTTTGTTCACCCAGAAGTTGTCGCACAGCCTTTTCCAACCAGAGAAGACGCGTCCTCACCCTGACATCCATTTCCTTCTCGGCAGTTCTTACAGCGATGTCCACCGCGTCCATGAGAAAGCCCACTGCTCTTTCGCAATCATCTTTGAGTTCTGGCATAGCCTCCCCGTGCGGATCCACAAACCTGCTTTGCCACACCAAGGCGTTGTTCGAACCGTATTGAAGGCTGGGCAAAGCCTCCCGAACTCGTTCCATGACCCGTTCCGCTCCAGGAGCCGAATTGCCATAATAAGTCTTCAGAAAGGATTCTCTCAGAAGAGCGGAAGATATTCTCGTATCCCAACTCTTCCTGGCCACAGCATAGGCATTCGGCGCTTTGGTCCAAATTCCAACGAATCCCAAAGGAAAATCAAAACCATCCAGATCCATGGATTTCACCTGTTCGAAATCGGCATCCAAGACATCCAGAGGTAAAGGATGAAAAGTCAACCAGAGATGACGCATCAGCTTGCAGTGATACACGAGGCGAGGTCGTGGACCACGGCAACGCTCTTTCCATTCCTCGAACACAGTGAGGTAATCCCCCCGACCTAGCATGGTACGGGAATCGGAGAGAGGCCATTGAAAATCCCTACCCCAGCAGGCCACATCCACAAGGACGTTGGGATGAGCCGAAGTGGATTGGGGGGGATTCCTATGGTTGGCATAGGCCAAATGAATGATCTCATAGGAGGCTCTGACACTGGAAAGCCTTTCCGCAATGGCGTTATTTAGATCCATATACCGATCCGCCACAGGAATGTCTCTGCACGATTGGCAGGTGCACCATAGCCCCATGTCATTGGGTGCGGGGTAATAAGTATCAATCTCCGGGTTGGAAACGGCGAAGGCTTCGAAATGATCCAGATAGGTGGCCAAGGCATCAGGGTGCGTCGTGCAGAATTGCGTTGGCTGACCCTTCTCTGATTGAAACCCGCGAACCCGCGTCCCATCGATCTCGCAGTACCATGCAGGATGCTCTTCAGCATATCGGCCCGGTGGCAGAAACAAGGGATAACTCCCGTGTTCCCCCAATCCCAGCAGGAGCCCTCTCTTCTTGATTTCAGGGAAAAGATGAGATTTCCAACGGTTCCAAAGGTCGAGATCACGCGCGTATCCGAAATTGATCAGAAACCTGTTCATGCGAAGCTTGGCACACCAATCGATCTGCTGAAGGATTTTCTCCTCCGTCCCTTCCATGTTCGGTGAGACGTCCCTGAACTCCCTCTGCCTGAAAGGAAACTCAGGGGATTCCATGATGCACTCTTCACGAGACATCCATTCCTCGAGCAGACTCAGGGGATGTCGCGGCACGATCTGGTCCTCAGGATCTGGTGTATACCACCGACATCCAAGATGATCTTCAAGGAAGGTGTAAACAGCGTAGAGCGTGGCGCGAGGGGTACCCCCTTGGAAGAAGATGCCTGTAGTCGTGGATCGAATCACGATCTCTTCGGGCTTCCGTTGGCCCTGTCCGCTCGAACCCCCATCGGACCCACAAGGAATCCCTTTGCAACGAGACAGGAAAAGCGTGTTCTCTCCCAGGACCGCGCATCGCAGCAGGGGAAAAGGTTGCCCAAAGATTCGCCTCCCATACCGGGAGAGTTCTTCTGCCGCGAAACAAACAGGCTCAGGAGCATCTTGCGACAGATGGATCTTCCAGATTTGACTGGTTTCGCCCGCGGCGCCACAGACAAAAGCGATTCCCATCCAGCACCATTGGGTCATCGATATCCAATCCTCGTTTGAAGGTTTCCTGAAAAACAGTGTAACACGAACTTTTTACTCCTGCTATAATTACCACCCAGTCTTCTGACATGGCCCTTGGGCCACATTTCGGGCCGCGTCCCTCACCCCCGTCCTCTCCCGAAGGCGAGGGAGCGGTTCTTTTGGATCTCAAGATCCTATGCAAACTGCGAAGAAGTCTGGACGTAAGAGTTTGTGAATCTTTCATCGAAGGAAAGGGCGACATGAGTCCCAACTATCTTCTTTTCATTTGTCTATGCATGATCAATCCCAGCCTACAGAAGACCGGGATGGCGATGCAAAAATGGTCCATCAACCAGATCCCGAAAACAAACCTGGGTAAAGCCCGATGCGGATGGATCGGAATCTGGATCCTTGGACTCCTCTTCCAATTCGTAACGGTTCCCCTCACCTTTTTGGCCCTGTCCCTCGGCAACGCGTCTACCCTAGGGGCTTTCGGCGGGTCCGGGCTGATCGCCTTGGCGATCTTCTCACGTTTCGTGATCAAGGAAACGATTCATTGGAGGGAATTGCAGGGGATTGGACTGCTCATCCTGGGTACATCCATCATGGGCTACTTTGCCAAGGATGCGCAGAGCGGGGAGATTCATATGGAATCCATCCGAACGTTCCTCTTCTTCTTGGTCTACGCAGGATTCCTAGCCGGAGCGGGATTCCTTCTCAAAAAGGATATCCATCGATATGGAGGAGCGGCTTTGGGGTGTGTCGCTGGCAGCATGGCCGGCACGGGACTCGTCATGCAGAAAATCGTCACCTATACGGTCCAGCAGATGCATATCCACGGGAATACTTCCATTGGAGAGATCGTCCGAACCCTGACAGGGCTCCCCTACACATGGCTCATGGTGTTGGGAGCCATAGGAGGAATCGTAGTGGCCCAGTTCGGATACAAATACGGCAAGGCCATTCAAGTCGTTCCTGGCTTCTCGTCCACCATTGTGACCGTGCCGGTCCTGGCTGGCGTCTTCTTGCTGAAGGAACCCCTGCCCCCGGTCTGTTGGATTGGCGTGTTCATTGTCATAACAGGAATCCTCATCACCACCACGGCTCCCGGTTCCAACACGGTTCCGACGGCACCCTAAGGCCTCCCAGCACTACAATTCTTGGTTTTTTCCACGCGCTCCCTCTTCCCTGTTCGAGCTGATCGATAGATCGCTTCCACCGCGGCAAGAACATGTAGCGCATCCTCAGCCGTGGTCAGATAGGGCTTTTCTTCCTTCACCCACGCTCGGAACCCCTCCAGACTCCTCTGTAACGCGTGAATTCCGAATATCGGGGGACGTTCTCTGGTCACCGACACACCCCGGAATCTGACCCTGGGCCAAGGACGATTCCAATACAGGGCCGTTCCCTTTTCTCCGAACACCTCCACGGCAACAGGTCGTTCCGCGTAAGCCGCCATGGTACTGGCGATGTGAATGAAGGCTCCATCCTCCAGTTGGACGATTCCATGAGCCAGATCCTCCACCTCCACATCCTTGAAACGCGCCTGACTCGTGTATCCCATCGCTGTCGCGGAAAAGCTGCCCAGTCCCCACAGGATCAGATCCAGGAAATGACTCCCCTGGGTGATCAAGGTGCCCCCTCCTGCTTGTTCCAACGACCGGTGCCAGACAGCCTGATCGAAGTAGCTCTGTTGCCTGCACCAGGGCACATGGATTCGGACGTAATATACCTCTCCCAAAGCATGTCGCCGCAGTGCCATGGCCAGACCATGACAGGCAACACTGTATCGATACTGGTAGTTCACTCCCACCTTGCATTTTTGTTCCCTGGCACGCTGTGTCACCTCGATCCCCTCGACCAGGGTTCGTGTCACAGGCTTTTCCACAAGCACATGCATGGATCGATCCAGGATCTCCATGAGCATGGGATGATGGAGATGATGGGGCACGGCCACATAGACCGCATCCATCTCCACCTGGTCCAGCATCTTCTCCAGGCAGGAAAAGCTTCGTGGAATGCCATGTCTTCTCGCGAAAGCTTCCGCTCTTTCCTTCGCGATATCGCAACATCCTTCCAACCGGATTCCTCTGTTCCATCTGGCAAACCAGGTTGTGAATTGAGCGATCCCCCCGCAGCCCACCACACCCAATCGCAAGGGCTCCTTCACGATGTACCCCTAGCATCGTTATTGTCACAAATCCAGTGCACTCCCTGTAACAAGATCTTTCTGTATGATTCTGACCTCATGGCTAAAGATCTGTGACCGGGACACGCGTAACAGACACGCCCCTTGCCTGCCTTGCGTGTCCAGACCACTGGAACTGATTCTCCCTGGCATTCCGCTGTGAAATGAACACGGATATCTGACCGCGTTTCATGCCGGTACAACTCGTCCTTCACCAGAAAAGGTTGGATCCCAGGGAAAATCTCATCCTGATCCAATGAAGGTACGATCTCAAGGGGCTCCACAGGTCCGTGCCCAATGAACCTTCCCCCCAAAATGTCGAAATATCTATCTGACTTCTTAAAAGAAGCCGTGGCTGAGTGGATGGCAAGCACTCCGCCACCCAAGGTCACGAAAGACTCGAATGCATCCATCGCGGCGTCGGAAATCTTTCTCCTGTGGAAATACAGGATCGCGGCATCCTTTTGGATCTTCTCCCGGCCTGCCAACTCCTCCATGGAACCGACCCGTTCTATCTCGAACATCCCCTCTCCTTTCAGAAGTCCCAACAACACGTGTCTAGATATCCATGTCGGATGAACCCAACCAGACGATATCAGTAGAATTCTCTTTTTCATCCTCTATCCCAAGAGTCCCTTCCCATCGTACCGCAATCCCACCATGACCGCCTGCGCAATGTTGGTCAGGTGATCTCCCATCTTCTCCATGTTGTCGACAAAATCGATGAAAATGATCCCTGCCCTCAGATCGCAAGCACCTTCCCTGACCCGTTGCTCATGGCTTGTCCTGAATTCCCTGCGTAGTCGATTGACATTGTCCTCATGCTTGAGGATCTTCTTGGCCTCCATGTGCTCCTGACTCTCCAAGGCCAGAATGACTCCATCCAACATGGCACAGGTCTCATTCCATATATCTTCCAGCTCCTTTCTGGCTTGACTGGAGAAATCCAGACCCTGCTCGATCATGCGCCTGCCCAACTCCACAACATTTTCCGAATGGTCGCCCACGCGTTCCAAATCGTTCACTGAATGCAACAAAACTGGCAGTTTTTCCGTTTCCTCTTCGCTGAGATTCCTCTGGGACAGCTCAATCAAATAACGGGTAATCTCACCCTGATATAGATCGATCGAATCCTCCTCGTCTGAAACCTTGTTGAGAATCTTGCTGTCCTTGGAGAAAAACCCAAGTACAGCATGGTTAACCGCTCTTTGAGCGAGTTTGGCCATATTTACGATCTCATTTCTAGCCTCTTCCAAGGCCACGGGTGGAGTGTCCAATAGTCGTTTCTCCAGATATCTTGGTTGTGCACTCTCCACAAGCATTTCATCTCGGAAAGGAATCAACCGGGTGGTGATTTTCACCAACACATGGATAAAAGGGAGAAACAGGATGGCGTTGAAAATGTTGAATACGCTGTGAGATACGGCGATATGAAGCATGATGCTTTCCTGTGTCAGTTCCACCGGTACGATGGATTCGATCACCTTGCTGTACAGCCCCAGATAGACGGGTATCAACATGTACGACGCCCCTATGAGATTAAAAAGTGTATGCGCCATGGCCGCTCTCTTGGCGGTTCGGTTGGCCCCTATCGCGGCAATCTGAGCCGTGATGGTGGTGCCGATATTATCACCAAGGATAATCGGGATCGCGGTGGGAAAATCCATCAGTCCGTTGAAGGCCAGAAGTTGCACCATGGCCACAGTGGCACTACTGCTCTGAAGAAGCATGGTGGCTATCGCGCCGACGAACACGCCATAGATCGGTTGTCGGCTCAACGTGCAAAAGAGTTCCTTGACATGTGGATCGTCACTGAGGGGGTCGAAAGCATCCTTCATCACACCGATCCCGACGAAAAGAATGCCAAAACCGAACAGAACGTGGCCCCATTCCCTGGCTCGTTGGGTTCTTCCAAAAACCTGCAGCCCATACCCCACTGCAATGGCGGGAAGAGCATAATGGGTCACCTTGAATATGGCCATGAACGATATCAGCCACGCGGTAAAGGTCGTTCCAATGTTCGCGCCCAAGATCACCGAGACTGCTTGTTTCAAGGTGAGAAGTCCCGCGTTGACGAATCCCACCACCATGACCGTCGTCGCGCTGGAACTTTGGACCAAACAGGTGATGCCAGCCCCCACCAACAACCCAACAATAGGCCTTTGGGTAAGTGCCGCGAGAATTCCCTTCAAACGGGCGCCGGCCACCTTTTTCAGGCCGGTAGACATGGTTTTCATCCCAAAAAGAAAGAGCGCCAGTCCGCCAAACAAGCCAAACACAAGATCCTTGAACAACACCGTGGACTCCTTTGATCAAGTCATTCCTTCCGGACCAAGGCTGAACAGATAGGATCGAACTTTACATAATACCAAACGGATCTCCAGCCCTCCCGATCCACTCCTTCAGCATTCCGTGGAGGCGATCACGCTCGACCGACTTACCCGCGTCTTGAATACGATTCTTCAGTTGAAAAGGATCCTCCTGATTGTCAAACAGGCACCAAGGACGATCCAGGCACTGGGCATAGGTGTAACGACCCGTGGTAACCCCCCTGAACAAGGATGCGGGATGGTTCTCTCCACCGGACGCGTTCTTCTTGGAGATATGCATGATGTACTGGGATTCCATTCGAGGGCCAGGTTGTGCCAGCAAAACGCTGGACAGGTCTCGCCCCTCGCAGACGTCCGGGACAGGCACCCCAGCCAATCCTGCCAGGGATGGCATGAGATCAATGCTACCAACAAGATCATTTGAGACCTCTCCTTGAGGAATCTTGCCTGGCCATCTCGCCAGGAAAGGGACCCGTATGGATTCCTCGTAGGGTTGACGTTTACTGGCCAAACCATGAGACCCCATCATAGAACCATGGTCCGAGGTATAGATCAGGATCGTGTCCTCTGCCAGTCCCAAGTCATCCAAAGCACCCAGAACACGACCCAGCTCGTCATCGATGGCCGATATATGCGCATGATATCCTTGAAAACTGGCCCGAGGGTTCTTCCCCCAGGCAATGGGACTGTCAACGATCGTCGTATCCGAAGACAAGGGCACATTGGGACGCATGGGCAGGGAGCCCTCTGGATACAGGGCCTTCTTGGAGTCTGGCGCGTCTTCGAACTTGGCGTGAGGAGGATTCCAGGACACCATAAGAAAGAAAGGTATTTTCTGATGTCGCTTCATAAACTCAATGGCCTGGTCCGTCATCAAGGTCGCGTTGTATCCACGAGTCTGGATAGATCTCTCCGAGCTGGCATGATAGACAGAATTCCAATGGTCGTTGGTGTGGGTCCATATCAGGGATTCATCGAAACCAAAGGGTTCCGCTCTGGTTCCACCCAGATGCCATTTCCCGATATAGCCGGTCACATATCCTGCCCGCTGAAACACCTTGCCCAGGGTGTCCTGCTCCGGACTCAGCAAATAGTTGTTATCCACCATCCCAGGACTTCTGTCCAACATCCGTTGGTGATAGGGCCACCTGCCTGTCATAAGAATGGCCCGATGCGGAGAGCAAACAGGGTAATTGCTGATACACTGGGACAAAGAGATCCCTTCTTGGGCCATGTGGGCCATATGAGGCGTATGCAGCTCGGACATCTCGGTCTGAGACATGGATTGCCATCGATGTTCATCGCTGAAAAGATAGACCACATTAGGAAAAACACCTTTGGAAGATCGTACACCCCATGCCTTGGAGCCAAGTCCTGTCACACCAGCACAGGCCCCGGATGCCAACAGAAACTCTCTCCGTCCCCATGTCCTTGCCATCTACAGACTCCCTATCTTTCCTCGCACAGACTTCATGGGTACAAGTTCCACCTTTTCCAATTCGTCACTTTTCAGTCTCCTCAGACTCTCTAGGAAAACGAATCTCCCAGCGGAGATCTGCTGGCTGAAGTCCAATGGAATCGCACACATGAACCGGACTCATCTGTTGTACGTCCTCCGGATACCCGATGGGACGAAGACCATGAGCGTCGCTTCCAAGGGTGAAACGCACCTTGTTTCGTCTAGCTTCAGCAACCAGATCCTTGAACCATGGAATGGCATGGACCACATGGGCTGGTTTGATCTCGAAGGACACTCCCGCCTCACCTGCCAAGGCGAGGATCTCCTGAAGATTCTTCAGTTCAATGTTCTTCAGGATGGGAAACGCCATCTTCCCGCATTTTGTGCAAAGGAAGGGATGCGCGATAGTATCCACAAAACCCAGTTCTATGGCCCCCCTGATCATGGCCATGTGATGCCTGGCAAAAGAGCCCGCTGTTTCGGACAGAGGTTTTTCCACCGCGAACAAATGATAGTGGTTGCAGGAAACCATGACAAAATCCAAGTACTCCACCATATCCTGTCCAATACAACATCTTTGAGGAGACAACATCGTGGCCTCGGTTCCCACTAGAACCTGGCAAGAGGTGCTCAAAGCGGAAAGATCGCGCCTATTCTCTTTCAAGATCTCCAGGAAGGTCTTTCGCTCCTCTGGAAGATTGATGTGATCCGCCAATCCTACCAGGCGCAACCCCGCTCTCTGGGCCGCCACCAAGATGGCTTCCACCGTATTTTCTTCCTTACCACATCCAGATCGAAAGGTGTGGATGTGCCAATCCTGAATCAGTTCCATGGGTTCACTGGCTTTCTTTAATCCTGGGCAGAATCATCCTCCATAAACACCTTCTCCTGGTGTTCAATGGCCTCTTCGTGGATCGTCTGAAAAAGATCAAAGACACAATGGGAACTCAATCCAAGGGCCTTAGCCTCTGCCAAACGATTCTCCACGATCTCCTCCCATCGATGAGGCTGAAAAGCGGAAACGTTCCCCCGTTTCTTGAGCTGAGCCATCTGCTTGACCACCGCCATACGTTTCTCCAAAAGACGCAATAATTTTCGATCCAAACCGTCTATATCTTCCCTCAATTCGTTCAGTTGTCTTTGTATGATTTCCGTGCTTTCCTCCCGCTTGGGCGTCAAGGATCGCGCCAATTCCACGAAATCGGAAGGAGTCATTTGCTGTCCCGAATCGCTCAGAGCATCCTCAGGCGAAACATGCACTTCAATCATAATGCCATCAAAAAGCAAATCCAACGCCTTCTGTGCCACGCTACAAAGAAGACTTCTTTTCCCAGCAATATGACTGGGATCACATATAAGAGGTATTCCTGGCCATTGGCGTCTCAACTCAATGGGCCATTTCCATTGAGGAGGAAAACGATATTCCTCCGGTTCCGAGGAGGTAAATCCTCTGTGAATGGCTCCCACTTTGCGGAGTCCCGCTCTATGGAAACGCTCGACAGCACCCATCCAAAGCTCGAGATCAGGACTCATGGGGTTCTTGATCAGCACAGGCATATTCGTCCCCTTCAAGGCATCCGCAAGGGCCTGAACCGCGAAAGGATTGGGCGTGGTTCTGGCGCCCACCCACACCAAATCCACTTCATGACGAAAACAGCATTCCAGGTGCTCTGGGGTGGCCACCTCCACCCCCACGGCAAGCCCCAGTTCTTTCTTGACTCGATCCAACCAAGAAAGGCCCATCTCTCCCACACCCTCAAAATGTCCCGGCCTTGTTCTGGGCTTCCATATCCCGGCACGAAAGAAGCTGATCTCTGCGCAAGCCAAGGCTCTGGCCGTATCCATGACTTGCTGCTCGTTTTCCGCGCTACAAGGCCCTGCCCCAAGAAAAAAACGCCCGACAGGAAAGCCCCAGTCCTTCAAAGGCATGAAATCCATTGCCATCCAAGATCACTTCACGCAGTTTGCTCATGGCTCCAACTACGACAGAAGCCATGGTGTGTGTGCCCTTTCCATAAACCCATAATATTTTCAGTAAACTGGCCGGACAGTGTCGATTCCCGCCGCCCCTGAACCCGCCAAGACGATTCACATACTCCTCGCCAGCCGACGACAATCTAAGCCAAGATCGGGTTCACTGAATATTTACGTAAACTCTGTATACCGGTGGATCACCATATCTCTATAATATAAGCTTCTTCCCATTTGCTACAATGTACTCGATTAAGAATACATGAAGAAGATCAACGCCAACATAGAATGGGTCGCTCTAAATATCCAGTTCGGAATAGGGTAAAGCTGCGGACAGGTCAGGAGCAAGGGAATGGGAAAAACAGAAACTGTCAAGGCCAAAAAAAAACAGCAGATCAAGCGATCTAGAAAAGAAGTTGCATCATCCAAGCAAAGCGCCCCCCAAAGGATGGGCCGCAAAGCCTATGAAAAGGAGCTCGAGCGTCTACAGGTCGAACTGGTGAAGTTGCAGGAATGGATCAAGGATCAAAGATTGAAAGTGGTCGTGATCTTTGAGGGAAGGGACACAGCAGGAAAGGGGGGAACCATCAAGCGCATCATCGATCGTCTCAATCCAAGGATCGTCCGCGTCGTGGCCCTGGGTGTTCCCACAGAAAAGGAAAAGACCCAATGGTATTTCCAGCGCTACGTGGATCATCTTCCCTCCGGGGGTGAAATGGTCCTTCTCGATCGAAGCTGGCACAACCGGGGACTCGTTGAACATGTGATGGGATTTTGCAGCGAGGAGGAATATAGGGAATTCATGCGCTCCTGTCCAGAATTTGAGAGGATGTTGGTGCGTTCCGGAATCATTCTCATCAAGTACTGGCTCTCCGTGAGCGATGAAGAGCAGGAACGCCGTTTCCAGGCGAGAATCACTGACCCCATGAGACGATGGAAGCTGAGTCCCATGGATCTGGAATCTCGTTCCAAATGGATGGAATATTCCAGAGCCAAGGATGAACTCTTCAAATACACGGATATCAAACAAGCGCCATGGTACGTGGTGAACGCTGATGTCAAACGACATGCCAGGCTCAATCTGATCGCTCACCTGCTTAGTCTAATCCCGTACGAGGATCTGACCCCGGATCGAATCGAGTTGCCCCCCAGACAGCAAGAGACCGGATACGTGAGACCGCCGATGACAGATCAAACCTTCGTTCCTGAAATCTATCCTTAAGAGAAAATGGATGGCGGCATGGAGGCGAACCAGGATCAAAAAGTAGAAAAGAGATACAAGGAAGCTCTCCTAGCCTACGAACAGAAGGAATTCCATACCGCTCTCGAAATCTTCAGTGAAATTCTCGCTTTGGATCCCCATTACAAGAGAGCTCCCCGATATGCCCAGGCCTGCGAAAAGGCTTTGAGGGAAGAAACGGATTCCGAGTCCACATCCCAGGAAACCATCCCTGAAAGAGAGATTCTCCAGTCCTACTCCGATGCATTGGACTTCTTACAGAAGCAACATTTCGAGGAAGCCATCGACCGTTTTGAAGCGATTCAGTTAGCAGACCCAGACTTTCGAAGTAAAAGGATCGCAGAGCTTCTATCTGAAGCTCGTCAAGGGTTGGGGGAAGATTCCCTTCCGGCGGCCATGGAGAGTTCAGGTTCTGACCAAGATGAAGAGGCATCCACCACCCAGAGCCTGTCCATTGCCAACATTCCCTTGCCATCTTCTGCTCCGCCTATTCAACAGACAGTGCAACCGCAGGAGACAGTTCAGGAAGGATTGCCGGACTCCACGCAGAGGATGAATATCTTCCCGCCCAAAAGATCCAAAAAACTTCCCCTTCTTGTCCTGGCAGGGACAGGATGTGTCATGCTTCTTTTGTTTCTGGGAACCAGGGTAATAATCCAAAAGCGAAAGATTCCAAAAGAGACAGATTTCCCCATCCCTATGGTTCATCACGAGAGGCCTCAGCCCACCCCCATACCCTCGGATACGCCACTGCCAACACAAAACCCCAGGGAAATTCTGATCCAGGAATTTCTGTCGGCATCAAGATCCAAACTGGATCAAGGGGACCTGGATCCCGCGAAAGATCTGCTCCTATCTTCTCTGTCTAAAGAGGAACTTAAACGTGAAGATGTGATGTCTCTTCTCCATGCCATCGAAGGACGAAAGATAAGCTTGGATAAGGATCGGCGCAACAAGGAGAAGGCAGAACAGAGAGAGTACATGCTACGCGATACCAGAAAGGCAATGGAGAGTGGAGACTGGAAACAAACAGCCTTTCTCGCGCAGAGGATCCTGGATCTGTATGGGGAGCACGAGGAAACCAGAACCTTCTTAAACTCCGCAAAGGAAAAGCTGGCCGTCGAAGAGCGAAAGGAACTATACAAGAAGGAAATCTCTCAGGCCAGGCTGGCCATCCAGGACAAAGATCCACTAGCCGCAGATCTTCACGTGACTAACGCTAGAAATCTCTTCGGAGAGACACAGGACGTCAAAATTCTTGAATTGGATATTCGGAGCTTAAAGGAAGACATCGCGAAACTCGATCTGATCGAATCCGATAGCACAGAAGAGAGTTCTAGCAAGACAGGTTCCTCCCTTTTCAGTAGCCGAAAGATCAAGAGACTAGAAAGAAAGGCCACGGAGCAACACCAAGCAGGCCATATCGAAGAAGCCGTGGAAACGATCAAAGAACTTCTTGCTCTTGATCCCCAGAATGGCGTGGGAAGAACAATTCAGGGACTCATTGAGAAGGATCGTCAGGCAGAGTGATTCGAAGGCCGAAGGCCCAGTTTCCAGCGATTTGAGTCACCTTGACCATCAACAGGTTGTCTCCCTTCTTGAGCCGCACAGAGACTTGGTTCTCATCCCTACGGAAGGGTCTAGCCGCATGCAAGGAAAAGATCTGTTCCTCATTGAGCCAGATTCTGACACCATCGTCTGACCCGAAAAGAAACGAGAGATCCATCTCCTCCTCTACGTGAATCATGGAAAGAAGATAGATCGCTCGATCCTGTCCCTCTCTGGTTCGAGTGAAGTCCACAAATCCCTCGCTCCATTCACCAGGATCGAGCAAAGACCACCCGCCAAGTTTGACATCCACCTCAGGAGCAAATCTCCAATTCAAAAGATTCTCTCCACGAACGCCAGGTTCGCAAAAGACATCACTGATCGCCCAATCCCGAATCAGGCCATCTCCCTGCAACAAATCCGAGACAAAGACCCGCGGCAGAACGGGATCGGGATAACGATCCAGATCATATTCCACATCCATGGACATTTCATGAATGGACCAATACTTATGCGGGGTGGCTGAGGCAACAACGAACTTGATATATCGCGACCGAACATCCAGATGGCTCAAGTCCATCTCGGTCACGGGAGCTCCTGCCTCGACTCGATAGACTGGCTCTGTCCAATGATTCGGATCGTCGCTCAGATAGACATCCAAGGTTGGAGCGTAATCCGTGTCAGAACGCCGTGTATCCAGAACCATGCGCAAGATACGCACAGGAAACAGAAAATCCCCGAGGATCCACATTCCTTCGGTCATAGGAGTCCCCGTGGTCCATCGGGTATTCTCATCTCGATCAAATGCATTCTCCATGGAATCCTGTCCATGCGAAGCGGTCCATGTCCCTCGTCCCACCAACCTGCCCAGAACTCTCATAGCCAAAGGCTGGATTTGCTCTTCAGGGAAGAGATCCATCCCTCGGGTTCGCAGGAAATCCAGGGCCTCTGCGCCGCCAGTCTCTACCAAAGCGTCCAAAACAAGCTGTGCGGCTCCATCCTCAAGGCCCAAGGTCAGGGCCCTGGCGCAAAGATTCACCTTCTCCGAAGGTGTTTGATCCTCGATTTGACCCAAAAGTCTGCTGAATCCACGCATGAGAAGCACCTGATAGAGCTGATGGTCCGTCTTTTCCGCGAGATCCACCAAAACATCCAAGGCCTTCGGGGACTGCCAAAGGGCCAACGCTCTGTAGGCAGCATCCTGAACCTGGGGATGAGGATCCCGCGTCATCTCCACAGCACATGCCAGGGCCTCAGGGTGTTCCAGATAAATGAGTCCTCCCAGGAATGGAACACGGGCTTCATCCTGGCTATTTCTCAGAGCACGCAAGTAGGGCATGGTTCTCTGATCCAAATCTTGCAGGGTTCTTCCAGCCTTGGTGATCGCTTTGATCGCCTCGCGTTTTAGCTCCATAGATTCGCAGATCTCAGCCAAACGAATGAGCTGTTCATATTCCCGTGAAGATGCCAATTCTCTCAAAGCGGCCAAGGCCATCATTTGGGCAGCAGAATCCCCTTTCTCTGCCAGGGACAACAAAGGCTCTACAGCTTTTTTCATCCGTCTTTGTGTCGCGAGATGAATACAAAAATCCCTCCTCAAGGGATCCGCATCTTGAAACCCGAGGAGGATTTTCTGTTCCACTTCCTCGCCTGGACTCTTGATCAGGGCCGATTTCGCGACATCACCGGTGTCGGACTGTGGATCCAGAGCCAAGCCTAACAAAAATTCCATCGTCTCTGAATCCAAGGGAATACCTTCCAAAGCCCTTATCGCTTCCGTTCTCACCTCCAGGCTGGAATGATGTCGAGCCAGTTCCACGACCGAAGAAAGAGCTTCGCTTCTGCCTGATACCCCCAGGACACCCAATATCTTCACGAGAGAAATCTCTGGCAAATCCACCATTTTCGAAAGAATAGCCAGAACTATCTCCTGGTTCAGTTCCATTTGGAATAGGGTTCCAACGGCCTGTGTTGCAGATTTGGGATCCTTCAACCACATCCATACATGGTTCATTCCTGTTCTCGGATCGACCGATAAAAGCCCCCGAATGGCTGCCCGCTTCTGGCTCTTGAGCAATTCCTCTTGGAGCAACAACTCCTCAAAAATATCTCGCGCGCGTTCTGGCTTTCCCTCTTCCCTGAGCTGTTCTGCGGCCATAAGAAGCGCGTCAACGACACGAAGATCGCACCCTCTCCTCCCTTGTATTCTGTTCAACCTCTCGACAGCATCCTCCGTACCGATGCGTCCCAAGGAATAGATGGAAGCTGACGAAAGCGCCTCATCCGATCTCCTGGCCCATCGAGCCAGACGAGGTATGGCTTGCTGATCCTGTCGCATGCCCAGACTATGGATGATCCCGATCCTGGAAGGGCCCTTGGTTTTTCTCAATGAAGTACGGAGCGCATTGCTTGCCTTCGATCCAGGGATACGCTCTAAGGCCCGTCGGGCGGCATGAGATAAAGCGTCTTCTCGTCTCAAAAGCCTCTGAAGCCGTGGCACAGAGCGTTCCGTACCTAGTACCCCCAGAAGATCACAGATGGATTGAACGGCCAGAAAGGAGACATCGGGATCCTCCAAGATCTTCAAGAGTTGTTCCTCCATCGCTTCACGCTCCTGAAGGGACGATGCCTCGGCAGCGTCACGAATCGCTTTCACGAACGGATGGGCCTCTTGAGTTCCATCATATTCGGTTAAAAGTTGCAGATTGCTTTTGACCGCGGGGAAATCCTCCGGTACAGCCAAGGTGACATCTCCAGAGGCCGCCCATTCCACACCTCGCGTGTACGTCACATGAAAACCAGGAAGCTTCATGGCTTCAACGTCATGTCCCAGCACCGTGTGAAAGATACGCCCTTTTCCATAAGCCACGGCAAATAAAACAGGCTCATGCCGTCCACTCCCCCCTCGTTCCTTGGGCTGCCCAGAGAAAGCTGTGGCGAGAATCGTCAAGTCCTTGGCCGGGCCCCTCAAGTGGGTATACAATTCGTCTCGATGCTTCCACTGTTCGGGAAGTCCTCTCATGATGGGATGTTGAGGACAACGCGTATCCACGACAAACGAGCTTCCAGCAGGTTCATGAGAACCAGCCGGTCCATCGCTTGAAGGATCCAAAACCATCTGGTCGTCCTCCCAATACACATAGGGTCCAGCACTTGCAAGACGTCCCCCCCATCCTCCCAGGCCAATGATCTCATTGTATTCAGACCAATCCCCAAAAGCATTGTTCGCGGCGTGTACGACCACCAGGCCACCGCCATTTTGAACATAGTCCACGAAGGAATTCCTGGTATCCTCGGACCATGAATCACCGGTGTAATTGAGGACCACAGCATTGTAGGCGTGAAAAGCCGGAGAAAACCCTGACATATCCTCTCCTTCTACGGGAGAGGTGATTCTATCCACATGGAATCTTTCCGTCTTTGTCAACAGCTCCAGCAACAAGGGGCTCGTAGACCTCCAATCATGGTTGTTCTGTCCATCCACGATCAAGACCCGCAAGGTATCGGCACAAAAGGAAATAGCAGGAAACAAAAACAAAGCAGCACAGACAACCCATCGCACCGGACATCTCTTTCTCACGCCAACCTCCAATCCCCGCGGTAAGGTTTGCCCAGCATTCGATTGGCCATTTCGTCCCCAATCACCTCTTCCTTTTCAACGTCCCATTTCAATGTGCGTCCCAGAATACAGGCAATCTTGCCCAAATGTCCGATACTCGCTGAACGGTGGGCCGCCTCGACCGGAGCTATGGGCTCCCTTCTCGATTTCACACAATCCAGAAAATCCCTCATATGATCGTGTTGCGTTCGAAAGCGAAAGTCATTTCCCGCAAAGAGAACGTTCAAAAGATCCGCTGGCTGGGCCAACAGCTTAGATCGAGACACAAAGACCCACTGACCATCCTCTCCGAACCACTGGGTGCCTGTATCTCCATGGTCCTCATAGGATTCCCCTATTTTCCTCTTATTGGCCACGGTCATGGTCATCCCTGTCTCATATACACACTCGAATCTGTAGTCCGAGGGCGCGTTATAAATGTTACTCCTGGCAGGCAAATCCCAAAGCACAGGGTGGATTTCCATGGGACCTTTCTCATCCAAGCCCAGGCCCATATGAGCGATATCCCCGTGATGTCCAATCCAATCCATGAGTTGTCCCCCCCCAAAATCCATCCACCATCGCCACGTGAATTTCATGCGCTGCGGGTGATAAGGGGCCCAAGGCGCCGGCCCGACCCAAAATTCGTAGTCCAGACTGTCTGGCACCGGAGGGAACCCTTTCACATAGGCTTCATGTCCCCCATCAGGCAGGATCACATTGACGTGATGGATCCTGCCCAAATACCCGTTTCTCACTATCTCACAGGCTTTCTTCATATTGCCGGATGACCGTTGCATGCTCCCTGTCTGGAAGATCACACCATATCTTTGAACCGCATCGCACATGGCCCGCCCCTCACGCAAATCGTGGGAAAGAGGTTTTTCGCAATAGATATCCTTTCCCGCTTTGGCGGCTTGAATAACAGGTATGGCGTGCCAATGATCCGGAGTACCCACGATCACTGCGTCAATATCCGACCGAGCCAGAAGTTCCCGGAAATCCGAATAGATCTTGCAGTCCTGATTCCCATATCGTTCGTCAATACTCGACTTCATGGATTGAGATGCCGGAGTGTCCACATCACAAACCGCCACGACCTGCACATCGGCATGGGACATGGCATGCCGTGTAAGTCCAGAGCCTTGTCCCCCCACCCCGATACTACCGATAACAATTCTTTCACTGGGCGCGACATGGCCATCCAGGCCGAGCGCGGAAGAAGGGACAATCCAAGGTCCAGCGGCCAAGGCCACGCCAGCCTTTAAGAGAAAATCTCTTCTCGTTGGCCTGTCCAGGGGTTCTTTTTTCATCATGATATTTATCTCCAATAAACTAGGACCGTGAAGGTGATCAACAAGCTCTCCAAAGATATCATAGTGTTAAAATCGCGTCGAAAATTAGTAAATATTCAGTGAACCCGATCTGATCGAGGGCTTGAACTCAGCAGGGCGAGGAATGCATGAATCGTCTTGGCTCATGCTCTGTGGTCGGCCCGCCCCTGAACCCGGCCAGACGATTCACGCACTCCTCGCCAGCCCTCCATAATCTAAGATCAGATCGCTTTCACTGAATATTTACGAAAATTATCATGATGGAAAAACCCCAAAGAGGCAAGGGCAGGAGGTTGAGCCCAAAGGACACCTGAACTATTCTGTTTCTTGTCAAATGGTTTTTCGCGAAACCGCCGCGCTTCCTGGAGGCGACACAAAGGATGAGATTCAGGCCTTGCATTGATTTACACGCCGGACAAGTCAAACAAATCGTTGGAGGCACCTTCCGCGACAACGAGCCAAGGGCGATTCAGGAAAATCATGTCAGTATGAATAATGCGTCGTATTTCGCGAGACTATACAAAGAGGACAACCTGAAAGGAGGCCACGTGATTATGCTTGGACCCGGCAACGTTTCCCAGGCCATGTCGGCCCTGCAAACCTTTCCAGGAGGTCTTCAGGTGGGAGGTGGCATCTCCCCTCAAAACGCACGTTCCTTTCTGGAGGCAGGGGCCAGCCATGTCATCGTCACCTCGTACGTATTTCACCATGGCATCCTGGACCAGGATCGTCTTCATGAGATGATTCGAACCGTGGGCAAGGACAACCTGGTATTGGACTTGAGCTGCAAGGAAAAGGATGGAGAGTTCTACATCGTTACAGATCATTGGCAGCGTTTTACCTCTGTGAGGTTGGATCCTCCCACTCTGACCCATTTGGAAAAGCATTGCTCCGAGTTCCTGGTCCACGCAGCCGATGTCGAAGGACGCAGGCAGGGCATACAAGAGCGACTCGTATCCTGTCTGGGTCAATGGTGTGCCCTTCCCACCACCTACGCTGGTGGAGCCAAATCCTTGGATGATCTAGACCGCGTCAAGGCCCTGGGTCAAGACAGAATCGATCTGACCATTGGCAGTGCCCTTGATCTTTTCGGAGGGGACATCCCCTATAAGGATGTGGTTGCCTGGAACCGATCGCAGGAACGCTGACTGAAACGAAAAGATGACACAGTCCCCATGTAAATGTTCAGTAAACCCGATCTGATCGAGGGTTCGATATCAGCAGGGCGAGGAATGCGTGAATCGTCCCTATTTCCTTCGCTTACCCATGGTGTAGCCGATTTCTCGGGACTGGATCATCGCTAGAAGAGCCGAATCCTTGGAGCGAAGTGGTAGATCGACCCTCCCCCGCTTACGACTGGATTCGTAGGTGGCGAAGATAAGCTCCGTGGCCATAAGAGCCTTCCTGCTGGAGAGCTCAGGCTCTCTTTGGGTTTGAAGTGCGACCAGAGAGTCCAAAATCCCTGCCACAGAGTCGTCCGGATTCAGAAGGGGAACCCTTGATAGATCCGGTCGATAGGGCTTGCGCCGGCCCATACACCGCACTTCCAGGGCGCATTCCCTGGCGTGAATGACCATCCTGCCTTCGGTGCCCAACAACAGGATCCCCCCACCAGGCAGCAAAGAGTTGACTTGATCTCCCTCCATGTCTACGCCTGTGGTCAAAAGGGCAGTCACTCCATTTTGGAACTTGACATAGGATAGCCCTCCCGTCTCCAGGATAGCCCCAAATACCGAGTGTTCCCTGGCCACATCGATCTGGCCCATAACCCACGAAGCGGGGATTTGTTTGTTGAAATAAAACAACATGTCAAACCAGTGCGTTCCCCAATCAAAGAGATTGGGACACCTTCCTTCTATTCTTTGGAGTTCTCCGATGGCACCTTCCTGTAAGAGTTCCTTGGCTTTCACGAACTCTCGGGCGAATCGTCTCTGGTGAGAATAGCTGCAAACAATGCCTGCTTTCTCACAGGCTCTGTGCATGGACAGGGCATCACCGTAGGTGAGGGCCATAGGTTTTTCCGCATGAATTAATCTTACTTTGGCTCGAACGGACGCCAAGACCATTCTTTTGTGATCCTTGGGCCAGGTACATATCGCCACCACATCGGGCTTTTCATTCCGAAGCATTTTGATGTAATTTGTATAGGCTACAGCACCAGGATGCTCCTCGGACATCCGTTGGATCCTGTCCTCGATCAATTCCGCGAAAGCCACGAATTCAACATCCTTGGCCTCTTGGTATGCCCTGGCATGAACCCTGCCTCTTCCTCCGCAACCAATCACCACCGCACGCAACTTCGCCATAATGCATCTCCTCTACTCTTGCCCCTTCCTTGACAACTTCACGGCACACCGGATGGCAGCCAGAAGACTCGATGGATCGGCCCGGCCAGACCAGGCGATATCGAATGCGGTTCCATGGTCGACCGAGGTTCGCACCCTGGGAAGCCCCAAGGTAATGTTGACCCCTGTCTCGAAAGCCAACATCTTGAATGGAATATGGCCCTGATCATGATACATACACACGACACAATCTATTCTGCTCCTGTGTTTGAAAAGAAAACAAGCATCCGGAGCCATGGGGCCCTCGACGATCATACCTCGCCCCTTGGCCTGTTCCACCGCGGGCCGAATCACGGTCTGCTCCTGATCCCCGAAAAGTCCCTCCTCCCCGGCATGCGGATTGAGTCCACAAACCAGCATCCTTGGAGACTTGCCTCTCAATCGCACCATAGCCTCATGTGTCAAATCTAGCACCCGCATCACGCGCTCCCTGGAAATGCTGCAAGACACCTTTTCAAGGGCCATATGAAGGGTAACGAAGGTACAAACCATTTCCTCTGAGTAGAGCATCATACATGTGTCGGATGCCCCCATTTTCTCCGTGAACGCCTCCGTATGTCCGGGAAAAGAGATTCCAGCCCGATTCCAGGCAGCCTTGTGGATGGGGCCTGTCACCACGGCATCCACAGCCCCTGACATGGCAGCATGTATCCCTTCCTCCACATATCGAAACGATGCAAGTCCACAATGGGCTTGTATACAACCAGGCTGCACTGTTTGGCCATTCAAGGCCTCCAGATCCACCAGGACATGGCCATGGGACGGACAGGTTTTTTGCCAAGCCGATTTGGACAATACGCACTCAGGCATCTTTAGATCGCATCGCTCAGCCACCCCTTTCAAAAGGCTCCAATCCCCCAAAAGGAAAAGCTGGCACCCCAGTTCCTTGTCAGATTGCCCAAGAGCCTTGAGGCCGATCTCCGGTCCCACGCCGGCTGGATCTCCCATAGTAATGGCGATTCTTCTGAACACAGTATTCTCCTTCCAAACACATTTTCCTAATGACCGATACCCTCCAGTGTAACCCTCGATCCAGCCGTCTGTCCTATCCCCCTACATCTGCCCAATATTTCGTATACTATTTCATGATCCTTTGCTTCCCATGCACAAGTTTTCCAGCAAACCCGATCTGAGTGGGAATGAGGAATGTTCCTATGTATCCTTCTCTGGTTGGCCTCTTGCTTGCGGGCATGATGTCCCCTGGGCCAGATTCGACAAAAAACACCTACGAGAAAGCCGCGCCCTTGAAAGACCCTGGGCGTGCCAATGTGCCTGTTCTCATGAAGGACAATCGATGGATTCTTCAAGTACCTCCTGATATGGAAGAAGATATCCTGCTATGTCATGTTCCACCCCCTGAAACTGTATTCATCCTGGAATCCGGTCAAGGCCTTGCGTATAAACACAAGGATGGCTCTCTTCGAATACCTATGGCCTCAGCCGTTTCAGGGAAGGGAGAGCTCCTAGAAATCCGATGGAAGGATACACGTTGGTCCCAGGCGGTGGAAGAGATCGAACGTCGCTATGAGAATAGGGCCCCCTCGGACAAAACCATTCTCTTTCTGGGAAGTTCGTCCATTCGAATGTGGGACCTGGAGAGGTTTTTCCCCGAGTTAAGCCCTCTTAATTGCGGCTTTGGGGGCTCAACCTACTGGGATGCCCTCTACTACGCGGAACGGCTCGTATTTCGGCACAGACCATGTACTCTTGTGCTCTATGACGGAGACAACGATATCGCCCTGGGAAGAAGCCCTGAGTGGGTCTTAGCAGATCTGAAAGCTTTGGTGTCCAAGATCCATCATGCTCTTCCAGAGACTCGAATCATCGTCCTTTCCATCAAAAATAGCGTTTCCCGATGGCATCTAAAAGACACGTTTCTTCATGCCAACCGCCTCATGAAAGACTACGCGAACTCGGATCCAAGAATTGGGTACCTGGATGTGGATACCCCGCTTCTCGGGGAGGACAAAAAACCCAGGCAAGATCTCTTCATGAACGATCAACTTCACCTGAATCTCAAGGGCTATCAGATATGGGCAGACCGGGTCCATTCCCTGCTATGACGCCATGTCAGGATTGGGCAACATTTTATCTCTCATCATGCCCAGCAAGTTCTCATAGCCTTGGATAAAACTCCTCAAGGTTCTTCGTGTGGCTCCATATTCGTCGAATTGCTCCACCGTCAACCCGTTCTCCTCATAAGCCATCCTGAATTCAGGAAACTTGGACAAGAGTGTCTGAAGGATCTTTTCTGGCACAGGTTCATCCATTCTGTCCCTTACCTCCACATCCGAAGCGTTGTAACGAAGCTGCCATGCATAGGGAATGGAGAGAACCACATCCCCACCGATAAACTGACTCCAATGGAAGTGATTCCTGAATGCCGCCACCAAGAGACGTGACCTGTATCCCCTCTCCCTATAGAGCCGATACGCTTCTTTCATGACAGCCACACCTGGCCATTCCAGATATCCTGGATCCAGGATCACTTCTCTCTTCTCGGAATCGACCTTAATCCAGTCATCCAGTCGTCCAACCATGATAGTACACACAGGGGCCATGCGCGCGACATCCCCACCGGCTTTGGCGTATCGATCCAATCCTCTCTCCACGGCCAAAGCCACCGCCACAGACTGAGCCACCGTGAAGCAGACCGTGGCATTGATATTGACACCTATCGCCGTAGCCTCCTCGATGGCAAGCACTCCAGCCCGAGTCACCGGGATCTTCACCTGAATGTTAGGCGCCAGGGATGCCAGGCGAACCGCCTGCTCCACCATAAGATCCGCGTTCCTGAAATGTTTGGGATGAGTCTGAATGGAAATCCTGCCCTTACGTCCCTCCTCTCTCTCGAAGACAGGCAGAAGGCGTTCCGCTCCTTTGCATCCCATTTCCTCGATGAGGCGCCATGTCAGATCGATCTCCGAAGCCGTGCTGTTCTCCGCGATCATCTCATCGATTCGTTCCGACCAGAGATGCATCTCCTTGCCCAAGACATGGGTCACTATGATGGGATTGGTCGTCGCGCCCACCGCTCCATGATATAGCGCATAATCCAATTCCTCAGGAGAACAGGAATCATTCCACAGATCCGTGGGAAAACGGGTAGCTGTTTCATGCAAGGGACTGTGATACTTCGACATCTTGTCGTTCTCCTTGTTGGCTTGTCCTTCCCTTTCCTTTCCTACCGAACTTCGTCGAGACGAACGGGCCGTCTTTCTTCGTACGATCGTTGAGCCGCCTTGGCCACGAGAACCGCTTCGAGACCATCCCTTCCATCGCAGGAGGGCGCGCGATCCTCCATAAGACATTTCACAAATACCCGCATCTCCTCCAGATAGGATTCGGTGTACCTGTCCAGAAAAAAATGGAGAATAGGATCGCGCCGGCTCGAATCGGATCCCATGATTCTCGCGGAATTGGGCCTCTCGTTCTCCACCAAAACGCACCCCTTGGATCCAAAGACCTCCACGCGCTGATCATATCCGTACACAGCCTGACGCGAATTATCAATGATTCCCAGGACGCCATCTTCGAAACGAAGGATCGCAGCAGCGGTGTCAATGTCTCCCGCTTGGCCAATAGCCTGATCCACAAGAACAGCGCCCGTGGCATAGACCTCTTCGATATTCTTCCCCACCAGATAACGGGCCATATCCCAATCATGAATCGTCATGTCAAAGAAAAGTCCCCCGGACACCTTCACATAGTCCACGGGCGGGGGAGCAGGATCCCTGGAAGTGATTTTGACCACATGGGGTTCTCCAATTTCTCCGTCCCGCACGGCCTTTCGAACTCGGAGGAAGTTGCGGTCAAAACGCCTATTAAATCCCATCATCAACTTTACGTTACACTCCTCGACCCAACGTAACGCCTGTTGAATCTGGGACACATCGTCTCCAATGGGTTTTTCGCAGAAGATGTGTTTTCCCGCTTTTGCGCATCGGGTGATAAAATCCACATGGGTATGGGTACTGCTGCAGACAACAACAGCTTCCACCTCCGAATCATCCAGAAGGATCGAGGGATTCGAGGCCAGGATCACATCTCCCAAGGACCTAGCCCATGAACTGAGCTCTTCCACCCTGAGATCCACGATACTTTTGAGTCGTATTCCTTCCACACGGCGAACCAGATTCTCGGCATGAAGCCTTCCGATACGTCCAGCTCCGATCAGTCCGAAAACGATCTTCTTTGGCCGGCCACTCACAGCGTGCACCTCCCGCACTATTTATTTATAGTCCTGTCAGTTCATAAACCGTGTTTCGCGCCTTTTTTGCATATTCGAGCGGGATAGCTCGATTGGGATCCTGCTCCGCTTCCACGATCAACCAACCCTCGTATCGCGCACCGCCCAATGCGTCGACAACAGGCCTGAAATCGATGTCACCATCCCCCGGCACGGTGAAAAGTCCATCCTTCACCCCCTGCAAAAAGGAAAGCCCTTCCTCTCGCACCTTCTTCCTGACCTTTTCACGCACATCCTTCAGATGAACATGCTTGATCCTAACAGCATAGTCCCTGGCCAAATTGGCGGGATCGTCACCAGCGCAATGAATGTGTCCTGTGTCCAGCAAGAGGGAAACGAGGTCCGAATCGGTCGTTTCCATGAGTCGGTCCACTTCCGCTCGGCTCTGAATCACAGTGCCCATATGATGATGGATCACAATGCTCATGTCCCGTTCCGCCGCGAGGCGTCCCAAGGTTTCCAAACCATGGACCAGTCTTTTCCAGCCATCAGAATCCAGGCTCGGCTTGTTGCGGAAAAGCGCGGTCGACATCTCTCCTTGAATGCTGTGTCCCTGTTCGGAAACCACGATCACTCGAGAACCCAAAGCATGCAGGAAATGAATATGTTCCATGAACCGGTCCACCGTCTCCTGGAGTGGTTGGGTGGTACAATAGCTACTAAACCACTGGCTGGCCACACGGAGCCCCAAAGGGTCCAACGCGGACCGAAGCCCTCCAAGATCCTTGGGAAATTTGGAGCCCACCTCAGTTCCACTATATCCAGCTTCGGCCATTTCCCGAATGCAACGTTCGAATGGGATGTCACCACCCAATTCAGGCATATCATCATTGGTCCAACCGATCGGAGCAATCCCCACATGCACCTTGTCCGAAGCGAACAAAATCATCACTCCTTTCTCATCGCCTCACCACGAACAGAGCGGGATTCCTCACGGATCAGCAATAACGGGCCGTCTTCATGTTTTCCCGCATTTGTTCGTAAGCCCTTTGCACACCCTCCATGGTACTGGTTTCAGCCACACCCACACGCCACCAGGAGTCATAGTTGGGTGATTGAGAAAACCGGGCGATTTTCACGTGGATCAAGGTGGTTTTCTCCTCTCCCCTGGACCGAACCAGGGCGTCCCTCAACTCATCCAGAGATTCCACAGCATAGGCGGCGGCTCCATAGCTCCGAGCGTTGGACGCGTAATCGATCGAGCGGAAGGGGCCCACGAGCTTACCCGTCTCTTCGTCCCTGTCCCTCAACTCGTTGCCAAACCCCTTGGACCCTTTGCCAAACCCCACGGATCCCATGGCCGTGGCCAATCCATTGATGCTGTTGAAACCTTCGGAATCAAAGAGAAGGATCACCAGTTTGTGGTTTTCCATGAGGCTGGTCACGATCTCCGTATGCATCATGAGATACCCCCCATCGCCTTGAATCACATAGACCTGCCTGCCTGGATCCACCAACTTGATTCCCAATCCCGCGGCAATCTCGTACCCCATACAGGAATAGGCATATTCTACATGATACGTCTTGGGAGCCTTGCATCGCCACGTCCTTTGCATATCGCCTGGCATGCTACCGGCAGCATTGACAACCACGTCCCTCTCATCCATAAACTCGTTGAGTACGCCAATTACCGAGGGTTGAGGCAGATGCTTCTCGCCCTGAGCCGGCACGCAGGATCGCAATCGATCCACCTCCCCATGCCAAGCCCCCAGCAAATCCGAGATTTCTTGCCTATAGATGGATTCCACCGAATATCCCCCGGACGCAAGCCTTTCTCGAAGAGAGACCAAAGCTTCCCGCGCGTCAGCCAAGATGCAGGTAGAATCCATCTTGTATCCATCGAAGCTCGATACATTGACGCTGAAAAGCTCCATCTGTGGGTTCTGAAAAGCCGCCTTGGATACCGTGGTAAAATCCATGAGTCTGGTTCCTATGGACAAAACGAGATCCGCCTTTTGGGCCAAAACGTTGGCTGGCCGGGTACCCATGACACCCATACCACCCAAATTCTGCGGATGATCCCACCTTAACGCGCTTTTCCCCGCATTGGTAAAGGCCACCGGCATCCCGGTGCTTTCGACGAGCATCTTGAGCGCCTCCACGGCCAAGGAATAGTGAATCCCCCCCCCCGCAATGATCAACGGACGTTTCTTTCTCTGAACCGCCTCAGCAAGAAGTTCCAGCGACTCTCCAGAAAGCGGACGCCGGTCGATACGATGGACTCTTTTCCTAAAAAAGCTTTCCGGGTAATCGAAAGCCGCATCCTGAACGTCCTGCGGCAAGGCCAAACAAACCGCGCCTGTGTTTTCGGGGTCGCTCAAGACTCGCATGGCCTGAACAGCCGATGTCATGAGAGCCTGCGGATGAACGACACGATCCCAATATCTACATACAGGTTTGAAGGCATCACTGGCTTGAATGTTCAAGTCGTGCGGATGCTCCATCTGTTGCAAAACAGGATCAGGTTGTCGATCGACGAAAATATCTCCTGGCAGAAGAAGTACGGGGATTCTGTTCGCCGTGGCAGTGGCAGCTCCTGTCACCATATTGGTGGCACCAGGTCCAATGGACGAGGTCACGGCGAAACAACCCAAACGATTCATATGTTTTGCAGCTCCGATGGCCACATGGACTCCCGCCTGTTCGTTCTGAACCCGATAATACTTGAGAAGATGAGAATCCTGCTCCAAGGCTTGAGCCAATCCTGTCACCTGCCCGTGTCCAAAGATACCCAGGATCCCTTGAAAAAACCTCCTCTTTTCGCCATCGATCTGGATGAACTGTCGACTCATGAAGCGCAACAGGGCCTGGGCCATAGTCAGTCTGATTCGTTTCTCCATATACAAACACCCTACCCCTTCCCTTTGAAGATCAGGTCCTGCTTGTTCGGATCCATCACCCAGGCATGTTCCTCGTCGAATATGGGAGTCCCGTATTCAGCCCCGTAAGGATTGCCTTTCAAGTGACGAATCGCCCAGAGATAATACATGGCATAGCCTGGCGCAGAGGTCTGGGAATGGACCTGATCGAAGATAAGCACGGATTCCTTGTGCCGCACCTGGACAGCATCCTCTCCCAACATGCTGAACCCAAAACCGTTTTCCGGAAAAAAACGATAGTGATAGATTTCCGGTTGAGGATGACGATGGGGGGGATAGCTCGACCACCTGCCAGGAAAATTGATCACTTCCCCCAAGACCAGTTCGGAATCCGGCGCGTTGCTCTTATCGAAAAGGGTTCGAACGATTCGGGTCGAAGTCTCCTGGAGAGTCCCTTTTCCGCGTTCTTCGCCTCGACAATGCTCAGGGCCATACAAAAAGGAAGAAAACTTCTTTGCGTTCGGAGTCTGAAGGAGCGCCATTTCCGTATCTTCACGCAACGATTGAACGTCAACCAAAACACCTTGGGCAACATGCAAACAGAAAGGATCCTGGGTAAACAAAGAATCCCTGCGTATTGTCCTGCAGATGTCCTCTCCTGATGTCGAATCACTCCAGCGCAGTTGCACCTCTCCACTCAGCAAAAGAAGGGCTTTCTCAAGCCTTCCCTCCAGCGCGAAGCGGTCCGCCTTCCCCAAGCGCAGGATCCCAAATGTGATCTTGAGATTGGCCGAATGTGTCCAGGGAAGGTCCTTATGATTGAAGATTTCCACATATCCCTGTTCGATGGATGGCGCACCCAGCTTCACGCTTTGTATGCCTCCCATCACAGTGATCCTCCACTTCCGTTTTTCCTGCACAAGCACGAACTCTCGCGCAGAAAACCACTGTTAGATTATAGAACGTGGGAGATATAAAATATCCTGTTCGAAACAACCGATCGATTCACACTGCTCCTAGTGCGAATACACCAACGCGAAAATAAAGCTTGTCGCCTTGTCCACGTTTCGACCGGCTACAATCTGTTGTATCCCGGTATTCACCCTAAAACCAGCGGGAAGACATACGATGAGTCCCGCTGTAATTCCCACGGAATCAGCATCCGTCCCTGCCTGGAAATCATGCGCGTAGTTGATTTCAAGTTCCGGCTGCAATCCCTGGGCAACATGATATCCCATGGCCAAATCCGCAGCCAGGGTCCCATCATATCCCTTGACGCGCTCCAAGGGCAAGGAAGCTGTCACCGCCATATTGATGGTCGTCTCGTCAAAATCCTGGGTCATGACCAGAGCCTGATCCGTGCTCCAGAAGTCCTGTGTGATCCCAAGGCGATCCTTAGCCTCAGATCTACCGGAGGGAGCCACCACACCGCCAACCCAGGCGATTCCCAGGTCATCCTCCTCCTCGGCATAGAAACGCCATTTAAATCCCACCCCCATGTCACTCAACCCTTGTCCCTTCCGCGCATCCTCCTCGTCATCACGCAGTTCGACATATCCCTTTTCCACTCCGAGGTCCAACCCTTCCACGATTCCCATGGTAAAGGCCAGCCCTAAGCTGTGTTCCCTCAGGGTTCCGCGAGACCTCTTCTCCCATTTGTCGTTAAAGAAATCCTTGGCATAAACCAGTCCATACCCCAATTCCAACTCGAAGCTGCCTGGATCCACCGGCGTAGCATCCTCAGTGTTTACCTTGGCATGCTCACAAAGAATATGGCTTCTTGACTGATGCCATGGTGGAGCGTATTCCTGCGCCTGGACAAGAGAGGATCCCACAAGGAAAAGACCTACCATCAGAAGTGAAAAAAGGAACTGTCGACACATCGCATTCACGGAAAACTCCTTTCTGATACCATTCTCTTTGACAGTGATACGATCAACGGGAAAATAACACCCACGATTCGCTCTGTCAAGGTCCCTTCCTAATGTGTCTTGGTAAATATTCAGTGAACCCGATCTGAGATTGGATCATAGCTGGCAGGGTGAGGAGTGCGTGAATTGTCTGGCCGGGGTCAGGGGCGGGCCGACTACCGAGCTTGAGATCAGGTTCACTGGATGTTTGCTGGGACAAGGGCCTCTGACGCCCTTCTTTCCATCCCCTCGACTTAATACGATGTAACGGTTTTAGCTTCCGAGATAATCGGTGCTGAATGCTTACGGTTCATGAGCTAGGAAGCGAGTCCAAAACATCGGAAAGAAATCTTCGCCAATTCCAGTTGCCTTTTTGCGGAGTCATACCAAGCCGAACTACAACTGTCTTTCTCTCTGGGCAAATGACCAAGGATTGCCCCTGAAATCCTGCGGCCCTGTACTGAGTGGCCAGAACACTTTGATCCTTCCTGGAAACAACCATCCCAGACATTTTCTCAGATTCAACATCCTCGTGTTCCAAGACCGAAGAATCTCCCTCATCGTATTCATTTAGCCAAAAGTGAGCACCATAGTCATCTGAATCTCGCGTCAAGGTCCTGGAGTAATCAACCCATCCCTCAGGCAGAATCCTCTCCCCCTCCCACATCCCGTCCTGTAAGTAAAGCATACCGAATCGAGCCCAATCCCTGGCCGAGGCATACATGAAAGATCCCGCGAGAAAGGTCCCCGATGGGTCAGGTTCCATGACCGCTGTTCTCATCCCAATCCTGAAAAAAAGAGCCTCGCGGGGAAAGGACCAGTACGTATCAAGATCTCCCCCCAGGGCATCACGTATGATTCTCGCGATAAGGACGCTCGTCCCTGTGGAATAATGCCACTTTGTTCCCGGACTCGCTTCAAGTCGCCTTTGGGCCACATATGCGGCCGCGTCATGCGTCCCGAACAGGGCAACACATACATGAGACAAAGGATTTTCATACACCTCCTGGAAGGTCAGGCCGCTGTTCATTCGCAGCAAGTGATCCAAGGTGATAGCACCTCGAGGCTCGTTTTGTCCCTTCCATTCCGGTACAGGCGCGGGCCCCTCCAGGGATAATTGACCCTGTCCCACGAGGATCCCCACCAAGGCATTGGTGACACTCTTGGTCATGGACCAACCGATCAAAGGGGTTTCCCATGTGATCCCTGGGGCGTACCTTTCTGCCAGCAAGCGGCCATCATGAATCACGATCAAGGCCCGCGTTCTTCGAGCTCCATTCCCCGGCTCAGACATGGCTTCGTCGAGAACCCAGTTCAATCTATTCATATCCACTCCCTCTGGCAGATCCTCTTGAGAAAGCACATCACCGGTAGGCCAGGGGAGTTCGGATTGTCCAACCGGTGGATCAGGCAAAGGGTGAGCCAACTGCTGGCGAAGCATCTCAGATGAACATCCTATCGCCAGGGTAGATCCCAAACCTTCCCTGTATACTGCGGTCCTCCTGAGAATCCCTCCAAAAGCCGTGGCTGTGACGGTTTGATCCTCTGGATTCACGTCAGCTGAAATCAAGCGCAAAGGACCGAGAGCCAGATCCTCCCGGATGATTCTTTCCCACTCCAGGCCACAGAGGAAGATTCCGGAACAAAGGGTCTTGGCTTTGAGCCCGGCGCCGATGGTGGCAACCTTGTACAGAAGAAGCCCGGCTATGAGTAAAACCAACAGAAGAAATATCAGGATGGTGGTTCCGATTCGAGAGGCGGCCCTGCCTGAAAGTCTCCTTTTCCATGACATATGCTTCATTTCATGGCTCCTCCTGTTGGTAAATATTCAGTGAACCCGATCTGATCTTAGATTATAGAGGGCTGGCGAGGAGTGCGTGAATCGTCTGGCCGGGTTTAGGGGCGGGCCGACCACCGAGCTTGAGCTCGGTTCCTCGGGCCGTTCCTGTCCGCACAGGCTCGCATCATCAAGATTCCAGCGAGCCGAGCATGAGCCAAGACGATTCAGGCACTCCTCGCCCTGCTGAGTTCAAGCCCTCGATCAGATCGGGTTCACTGAATATTTAC
>Ga0114946_10000095_pt1 | contig 46750 bp, 43 predicted proteins | sample WalLakDeSediment_FD_88676 | JGI IMG/M metagenome (GOLD analysis project Ga0114946, IMG submission 88676) | Lake sediment microbial communities from Walker lake, Nevada to study Microbial Dark Matter (Phase II) - Walker Lake 11/02/13 Deep Sediment | ecosystem: Environmental > Aquatic >... | reverse complement strand
TTTCAGATAAGACCAGGCTTTGCTCCGGATTGATTTCATGCAGCTTAACATTCTTGGCTGGATGTTCCATGAATTTTGCTTCTACCAGGCCAAGGGTCAGGCGTGTACCGTATACAGGGGCATCGAGTTCTTCAATTATGTATGGAAGGGCCCCGATATGGTCTTCATGCCCATGGGATAATATTATCCCCAGTATTTTTATATTTTGATCGGTCAAATATGATATATCCGGGATAACAATATCAATCCCGAGCATAGAATCATCCGGGAATTTCAACCCGGCATCCATAATGATGCATTCCTGGCCATATTTCAATACAAACATGTTTTTCCCGATTTCACCGACGCCACCTAGTGGAATCAGTTGTAGCACTTTACTTTTCCTATTTCTCCTAGACAAAATAAACCTCCATTTTTAATTTGAAGTAATCAGGGCCGGACTGGCTACCATCCTACCCCGTATGTCCGAAACCCCCGTCACTGCGCTCAGTGGGGGGCAGTTGATCTGTTTCTTCTAAAATTGCCTGCGGCACCGGGCAAAGGACCATCTGGGCAATGCGATCATTGCGTTTCACTTCGAAAGGATCCTTTCCCAGGTTAATCATAATTACTTTTATTTCACCACGGTAATCCGAATCGATTGTACCCGGGGAATTAAGGATGCCTATACCCATCTTGGCTGCGAGTCCACTGCGCGGGCGTATTTGCAATTCATAACCGATCGGTACAGCAACCATTAATCCGGTTGGAATAACGGCGATTTCACCGGATATTATTATTGTGGACTGACCGACTGCAGCATGCAGATCCATTCCTGAAGATCCTTCGGTCATATAGCGGGGCAGGGATATATCATCAGCATGGGCAGCCTTGTTAATAGGCAGCTTCACTATTTCCCTGGGCATTCTATCTCCTCTCCCGTCAATCGGGCCGACACTTCTCAGGCGGCAGTAAAAAAACCCCAAAAAGCAGGGTTTTTTCTGCTGTAAGGTTAACTACGGCGTTGCCTTGGCCTGCCACTGTTTTCGCCTCCGGACGGCCTCTTCAGGAGGGCTTTTCTCGATAGATTAATCCGGCCTTTGTCATCGATATCAAGCACTTTGACTTCAAGTTCGTCTCCGAGGTTGACCACATCTTCCGTTTTCTCGACCCGGTTGTGGTCAAGGTGTGAAATATGCAATAGTCCTTCTTTGCCGGGTAAAACCTCTACAAATGCTCCATATCGCTCAACCCTGGTTACTTTACCCATGTAAACCTCTCCGGGTTCAACTTCCCTGACCAGAGCCTCAATCATTTCCTGTGCCTTTTTGCCGCCTTCCGGATCCACGGCTGCTATAAAAACCCTGCCATCGGGCTCTATGTCAATACCAACACCGGTTTCGGCGATGATCTTATTGATCATCCGGCCACCCGGGCCAATTACATCCCTGATTTTATCAACGCTAATTTGCATCTTGATCATACGGGGTGCATTAGGTGACAGCTCGGGACGAGGCTCGCTGATGGTTTCATTCATTATGTCAAGGATATACCTGTAACCAATATCAGCTTCGGCAAGTGCATTCTCTAGAATCTTGCGGGATATTCCCTTTATCTTAATATCCATCTGGATGGCGGTAATGCCTTTTTCTGTTCCGGCAATTTTAAAATCCATGTCCCCCAGAAAGTCTTCAACTCCCTGGATATCGGAAAGAATAACTACTTTGTCACCTTCCTTGATCAGACCCATGGCAATACCGGCTACCGCGCGTTTCAACGGAACTCCGGTATCCATCATCGAAAGTGAGCCTGAGCATACGCTGGCCATGGAAGTGGACCCGTTAGATTCGAGCACTTCAGAAACCAGGCGGATTGTATAAGGGAATTCATCTTCCGAAGGGACTACCGGTTCCAGTGCTTTCTCGGCCAGCGCACCGTGCCCGATTTCCCTGCGTCCGGGCCCGCGCATAAAGCCTGCTTCCCCGACACTGTAAGGCGGGAAATTATAGTGATGCAGAAAACGTTTCGATTCTTCCAATCCGAGACCGTCAAGCATCTGCATGTCCCTTAACGCCGAGAGTGTACAGATGTTTAATACCTGGGTCTGGCCGCGGGTAAAGACAGCCGAGCCATGCGTGCGTGGCAGTGATGATATTTCACAGGTAATTGGCCTGATTTCTTTAGGGGTGCGTCCGTCCGCACGTAACCCTTCATCAGTGATCAGCATCCGCAGGGTTTCCTTCAGGACATTTTCAAATATTTTACCCAGTTCTTTCTCGTTTTCCGGATAATCTTCCAGGTACTGAGCTACCAGTTCTTTTTTAACGGCCGAAAGACGATTCTCCCGTTCTTGTTTATCAGCAATCTTCAAGGCTGAGGAAACACCTTCTCTTATAGCCGGTTCTACTTTTTCAACCATTTCCTGCGGCAGTTCCTGGCTTACGACTTCCATTTTTTCACTGCCGGCATCTATAGCCATTTGTTCTTCGACAGCAACAATCTCTTTGATAACCTCATGGCCCGCTTCAATACATTTCAGCACATCTTCTTTACTGATTTCCTGAGCGCCTGCTTCGACCATCATAACAGCCTCTTTTGTACCGGCCAGCATCAAGTGCAGGTCACTCTTGTGCACCTGCTCCTGGTCAGGATTAATTACCGGTTCTCCATCTACAAGGCCGACGATCACTGCTGCAACCGGGCCGTCAAAAGGAATTTTTGAGATTGACAGTGCAGCTGAAGCCCCGATAATCGATAGTGGTTCCGGGGGGCAGTCCTGGTCCATGGATAGTATGGTGCTCACTATATGAACAGAATTCCGAAAACCTTTCGGGAAAAGGGGCCGCAAAGAACGATCGGTTAAACGGCAGCCAAGGATTGCTCTTTCAGTCGGGCGTCCTTCCCTCTTGATAAAGCCCCCGGGAATCCTCCCGACAGCATAAAGCCTTTCTTCATAATCGACAGTCATTGGGAAAAAATCTATCCCTTCCCTCGGTTCGTCCGATGCAGTGGCCGTAACAAGAACCATAGTATCACCGTAACGCAGCAAAACGGCGCCGCTGGCCTGTTTTGCCAGTCTGCCCGTTTCCATGGTGAGGGTTTTCCCTTGTAATTCCATGGTATAAGTTTGCATATACATTTTACTCCTCTCGGTTACTACGAATAATTAACTGGAAGCACGGGGGCATACCCCCGTGCTGATTAAACAATTACTTCCTCAAGCCGAGCTTACCAAGGATTACCTGGTAGCGTTCCGGCGACCTGTCGCGCAGGTAATTTAGCAAACCCCTCCTGCGGCCAACCATTTTTAGTAAACCACGCTGCGAATGATAATCTTTTTTGTGGGTTTTTAAATGTTCCGTGAGGTAATTGATGCGTTCTGTCAGCAGGGCAATTTGAACTTCCGGTGAACCGGTATCGCCCTCATGTCGTTTGTAAAGATCGATAATCTCAAGTTTACGTTCCTGATCAAGCATAATCTAACTAATTCCTCCCTTTTATTTAATCGCCGCCTGCCAAGTAAAACGTCGGGTAATCGTTATACCGAGCCCACGGTTCAGACTACTGAGATCTTAGCACAGAACAACCTGCTTGTAAAGAATTACCGCTGCCGTTTTTTTCCTGTTTAAATTTACCAATTAAAGATTTACTTAGTTCGATATCCCTGGCAATCTGATTTTTTAATTGATCAGGTGATGCAAACATTCTTGTATCTCTCAGCTTTTCCAGGAAACAAAGGCGGATTTCTTTATTATAGATTGAATTCTGGAAACCTATAATATGGGTCTCGACTGCTATGTCATAATGTGAGAATGTCGGACGGGAACCTACATTAGTCACCCCGTATAAAAGGTCCCCGTTGAGCTTGCCTACTGCCGTAAAGTACACTCCTTTTCCCGGCCATAACAACCGGGGATTAGCGGCAATATTTGCGGTGGGGTAAACCATTTTTTTTCCGATACCGTATCCCCTGATCACTTTGCCCTGTCTGAAAAAGTAATACCTCAGCAGATCAGCCGCTTCGTTAACTTTACCGGCCAACAGCAGCGATCTGATAATTGAGCTGCTCACCTCGCTACCTTCAAACTTCAGCATAGGGCTCACTTCTACGCTAAAACCCATTTCTTTTCCCCAGTAACGCAGTGTATCTGCGCTTCCGGCCCCATGCCGCCCAAAGGAATAGTCAGCGCCAATAAAAACTTCCCTGGTATTAAGTTCACCCTTCAGGATTCGCCGGACAAACTGTTCGGGAGAAAACGAAGCTATCTCACGGTTAAAAGGTTGGACTATCATATAATCAAGACCCAGCTCGGCCATTATTTCTGCACGGTCAGCAATATCGGTCAGTAAAACCGGGGGTTTTTCAGTCTGCAGGGCAATCAACGGATGCGGATCGAATACCAGGGCGGCACTAAAACCTTTTGCCCGTTGGGCTTTTATTACAGCGGTTTGAATAATCGCCTGGTGGCCGCGGTGGACACCGTCAAAATTACCAAGCGCGAGGTATAATGGGCGGGCGTGGCCCGGCAGGCGATCTACGCCGTTAATCAATTCCATATTACATACACCTTCCTGAGGAAAATCAAACTCTATGCAGATGATCAAACAACTTTATTATCAATCTGCCAGATATTTGGCTGTTTTTAGCCCCAACCGATCATTTACTTTAACTCGCAATGCAAGAGCTTTGAATACGCCGCTCTGATCGTAAATTCTGATCGGCGAATCACCTTTGATTCTATCCAATAATCCTTGCTGTTCAGTTATTAAAATTTTTCCGTGCCTCAGGGCTTCAACCTGGCTTTGATCAAGTGAGAGCTGCGGAAAATGCATCAAAGCCGAATCCATCTCCCTGATTACCTGACCATACCTGCCTAGTTCGAGGAACGCTTTAATTTCCTCAAGAGTCAGGGCTTCTTCCAGAAGGAAAGGGCCAACTGCCAACCTGCTCAGCCTGGAAAGATATGCTCCGCAGCCAATTCTTTTTCCGATATCTGCAGCCAGTGTGCGGATATAGGTCCCTTTTGAACAGCGGACATCCAAAACCAGGTGCGGCTCCCTGACCGGGTTATATTCAAGCAGGTCAATGTTGTATATTTTAATTGTCCGGATTTTGCGGGAGACGGTTTCTCCCTGCCGGGTCCAATAGTATAAGGGCTTTCCATGGTGTTTTACAGCCGAATAAAGTGGCGGAATCTGTTCTATGTTCCCTGTAAAGCCGCTGAGTATTTCTAAAACTTCTTCACGATCAAGCCGGGGGACGTGAGCTACATCAACAATATGGCCTGTCGCATCTTCGGTATCGCTTGTTTTTCCGAGGATAATTTCAGCCCGGTAGTTTTTCGGCAGTTCAATTATATATTCTGAAATCCGGGTAGCGCGCCCCAAACAAACCGGCAGAACACCGGTAGCCATCGGATCAAGAGTTCCGGTATGTCCTGCCTTAACTCCCGGGAATAGTTTTCGGATTAACTGCACAACACGATGTGAAGTAATACCGCCGGACTTATTAACAACAATTATTCCATCCACGGTGCAGCTCCTTCAAACCGGCAGCTCTTTCAACATTTTACATGCCTCGGCTATAACTTTTCCCTTAACTGTTTCAAAGTCACCCTCCATACGAGCGCCTGCGGCCCGAATATGTCCCCCACCGTTTAATCTGCCGGCCAGGACACTGACATCCAGAACCTTTGAGCGGAACCCTACTTTTACCTCTCTGTCGCCATCAACATAAAAAAGAATACCGAGTTCTATACCTTCAATATTGCGGGTATAGTTGACTATCCCTTCAAGATCATCCGAAGTTGCTCCACTTCTTTCCTTGATATCCTTACTCAGGGTCATCACTGCCAGGCTGCGCCCTTCATACATTTCCAGGCTCGAAAGGGCCTCTTTAAGCAGCATGTAAAACGAGAGAGGCCGCTCATCAAAAATCATATGCGAAATCGACCCCGGATTAATACCGTTTTCCAGTAAAGCGGCGATAACCCGGTGGGTATTGGGTGAGGTATTTTCATATTTGAAAGAACCTGTATCGGTAGAAATAGCTACATAAAGTGATTCAGCAATACTTTCATTAATTGGAACCTGCAGTTCTTCTAAAATATTATAAACGATTTCCCCGGTAGCGGCTGCGCTCGAGTCAACAAGATTCAATGTTCCAAAACGCTGGTTAGTCACATGATGATCAATATTAATGACATTTTTACTGTTCATCACTGCTTCTTTGAATATGCCCAGCCGATCCGGATCACTGCTGTCGAGTACGAGGATAGTAATCTCAGGATCGTCAATCGCAACCTCATGCTTGACCAGTTCTGCACCTTTTAAAAAACTGTACTTGCGGGGTATATGGCCCGGGGTAAATAGCGTAACCTTTTTTCCTATTATGCGCAGGCCTTCCCCCATAGCTAAAAGAGAGCCTATACTGTCTCCGTCGGGCAACATGTGCGAAATCAGGTAAAAAGTATCCTCTTTTTTTAACCTGTCAATTATCTTCGCTCGATCTGTCATTTTCACTTTTCTCATCTTCTTTAAGTGATTTTATAACTCTTTCAATATGGGCCCCGTATTCAATTGAGTTGTCCAGGAAAAAATTAATTTCCGGAGTATACCTGAGTCTAATCCTCTTGCCAATTTCAGTACGGATAAAGCCTGTAGCCTTAATCAAAGTTTGGAGCGTTTCTTCTTTCTCCTGGTCACTGCCGAAAATACTTACATATATTGAGGCGTAGCGCAGATCCCTGGATAGCTGCACATCTGTTACGCTGGTAATACCGGCTAATCTGGGATCTTTCATCTCGTTACCGATTATTTGGCTTACATCTTTCTTAACCTGTTCAGCAACCCGCCGCACTCTGTTTTCCGACATTATTACAACCCCCCGCTACATTTGATACGGCGAATGAACCATAGATACAAACTCCTGTTAGCGAGCTACCTGCTCCATCACATAGGCTTCAATAATATCTCCTTCACGGAGATCGTTAAAATTCTCAATAAGTATACCGCACTCATAACCGGTTAATACTTCACGGACATCATCTTTAAACCGCTTGAGCGACTCTATTCGACCCTGGTCAAGGACAACGGTTCCATCCCTGATGACCCTGATCATAGCATTACGGGTAATCTTACCTCGATGACATATGAGCCGGCAATACTGCCTAAACGAGATACTTTGAAGAGCTGCCTGACTTCAGCCTGTCCAAGGATGGCTTCTTTCATAACCGGTTTCAACATGCCGGTCACAGCTTTTTTAATGTCGTCAATGGCTTCATAAATGATCCTGTAAAGGCGGATATCAACCTGATCCTGTTCGGATAGCCTTCGGGCATTACTGTCAGGCCTGACATTAAAACCGATTACGATAGCATTTGATGCCGAAGCAAGCATAATATCTGATTCGTTTATGGCTCCGACTCCGGTATGGATAATCTTGATTTGTACTTCCTCTAAACTAAGTTTAGATAAAGCATCCTGTACAGCTTCGACCGAACCCTGAACATCTGCTTTTATGATCAGGTTTAGATCTTTTACCTCACCTTCCTGGATCTGTTTGAAAAGATCTTCGAGCGTTACCCTCTGGACACGCCTGCTGGCTTCTTTTAACTTGATGGATCTCTTTTCAGCCACCGTTCTTGCGATCCGATCATCACCGACCACCTGGAACCGATCACCCGCCAGGGGCACATCATTAAGGCCGATAATTTCCACCGGTGTGGACGGCCCTGCCGATTCAACTCTTTCACCGCGATCATTTTGCATCGCCCTGACTTTGCCGGCAATAGAACCACAGATAATGGAGTCGCCAACCCTGAGGGTCCCATCCTGGACCAGGACCGTAGCTACCGGACCGCGGCCCCGGTCGAGCTTGGCTTCAATGACCGTACCCCGCGCAGCACGATCCGGGCTGGCCTTAAGTTCCCCAACTTCAGCTAAAAGTAAAATCATCTCTAAAAGCTCTTCAATCCCATCGCCCCTGACAGCACTCACCGGAACAAAAATAGTGTCGCCACCCCACTCCTCGGAAACCAGGCCATGTTCGGAAAGCTGCTGCTTGACCCGATCCGGGTTGGCATCAGGCTTATCGATCTTGTTAATGGCCACCAGTATCGGTACCTGGGCTGCCTTGACATGATTGATCGCCTCAACAGTCTGTGGCATCACACCATCATCGGCAGCTACAACCAGGACAGCTATATCTGTCACCTGGGCTCCCCTGGCCCGCATCGCCGTAAACGCCTCGTGGCCGGGAGTATCCAAAAAAACAATTTTCTTATTGTCAACTTTAACCTGGTAAGCGCCAATATGCTGGGTAATTCCGCCTACTTCACCGGCGGTTACCTTGGCGCTTCTAATCGTGTCAAGAAGCGAAGTTTTCCCGTGGTCAACATGCCCGAGAACAGTAACCACCGGTTTGCGCAAAACTTCTTTTTTACCGTCGTCATCATTCAATGCCAGCAGCTCTTCTTCAACCGGATCTTCGATATAGTCAATTTCAAACCCGTACTCTTCGGCCAACACCTCTACGGAATCCGGCGTTAGCGGCTGATTAAGATTGGCCATTACACCCATATCCATTAAATATGTAATCAATTCAGTCGGAGCTGCTTCAAAACAACCGGCTAATTCCGCAATTGTTACCTGGCCTTCCAGTCTGATTTTCGGCTTTTTCGCTTTGAGGGCTGCCGCTCTTTTTTCTTCCTGGATCGCTTTTCGCGCTTTTCGGCTGGGAACTGCTTTCTCATCATCAGCGGGCTTTTCTTTTTTCCTTGACGGCGCCGGGGTAGGTTTTTTCTTTTCAACTACCTGCTCTTTATCTTTTACTTTATCTTTCGGCACTTCTTTTGGCGGTTTACCTCCCGCCTGCCCGGTTAAGATAGCCATTACTTTTTTCGCCTGATCATCAGATAAAGTACTCATATGGTTATTAACGCTGATATCCATACTTTCCATTACTTCGATCAGTTTTTTGCTGGTCGTCCCCAGCTCTTTTGCTAATTCATAAACCCTGACCTTACTCATTTTAAAACACCTCCATAAGGTAAGCCCTCCCTGTTAAGATCCTTCAACTTTCGGCTGATTCATCAGTAACTCAGTTAAATCGGCGATCAGATCGGGAGACACCGGCATTTGCAGGTTTTTCTCCAAACGCTTACCTTTAATCGCTTTTTTCAGGCAGGATTCCAGTGGACAGATATAAGCACCCCGGCCCGGTTTTTTACCGGTCAGATCGAGGGCGATCTTTTCTTCGGGGGTCCTTACGATCCGTACCAGCTCTTTTTTCGGCTTCTTTTCCTGGCAGCCGATACAGACGCGTAAAGGAATTTTGCGCTTCTTAACCATCGTCCTTTGAATCCTCCTCTGACTGCGTTTCTCCCTCCGAATTATCTTCCTTGATTATCGGATCCTTTTCAAAATCGGCAGTGACTTCTGCAGTTTCATCTTCAACTACTGCCAACTCGGTTTCGACATCATCAGCAGCTTCAATATTTTCAACAGTCTTAGCATTTTCATCTGCTTCATTTTCCCGGTTATCCTTATTGTCATCTGAGAGGCCCATTGCAGAAAGGCTTTTCTCCGCGTATTGGGTTTCACTGGATATGTCTATCTTGCACCCGGTAATCCTTGCCGCCAGGCGGGCATTCTGCCCTTCTTTGCCAATGGCCAGCGACAGCTGGCTATCCGGTACGATCACTGTAGCTGTTTTATTTTCCGTATCAAGAATTACAGATGATACTTTAGCCGGACTTAGCGCATTGGCAATATATTCCTCCGACTCTTCGCTCCACTTGACAATATCTATTTTTTCACCTTTGAGCTCGTTGCTGATAGCCTGAACCCGGCTTCCCTTCGGTCCGACACAGGCACCTACGGGGTCTATATCCTTGTTGTTAGATATAACAGCCAGCTTGGAGCGATGTCCGGCTTCCCTGGCTGCGGCTTTAATTTCCACAATCCCCTCGTATATCTCTGGAACTTCCATCTCAAACAATCTTTTCAGAAAACCGGTATGAGTCCTGGTAACAATAATCTGAGGCCCTTTGGTTGTTTTTTTGACATCGAGAATAAAAGTTTTAACGCGCTCTCCCTGACGATAACGTTCATGAGGTATTTGCTCATCCACAGGCAATACAGCCTCGGTCCGCCCCAGGTCAATAATAACATTTCTCTGTTCAAACCGGCGTACCAGGCCGGTTATAACTTCTTCTGTTCTGTCAACAAAACTTTCGTAAATCAGCTCCCTTTCCGCCTCCCTGATCCGCTGAATGACTACTTGTTTGGCAGTCTGAGCTGCGATTCTGCCGAATTCGCGGGGAGTCACTTCCATTTCGACAATATCTCCGATCTGGCAGTGCGGATCATAAACACGCGCTTCATACAGGCTGACTTCCTGCTGTTCCGACTCAACTTCTTCCACAACTTTTAACTGGGAAAAAACCTTTATATCTCCCGTTTCCCGATCTAAAGTGACCCGGACAGCCGGAGCGGACTGAAAATTTCTTTTATAAGCGGAGACAAGAGCCACTTCAAGAGCCTCAAAGAGAACCTCTTTACTAATCCCTTTTTCTTTTTCTAACGAATCTAAAGCTGCAAATAGCTCTTTATTCATTTGGTCTTATTCAACCTCCTTTCCATTTAGATTATAAGCCGCTGCCTTTCTCCGGTCCTGTATACCATAGATTAGCCTTTTTAATTGCATTATATGGTATTTGCACTTCACTGCCGTCGTCTTTTATTACTACAATAAATTGATCATCCGCACTTTTCAGGATACCGCTGAACTTACTGCTGTTCCCGATTGGCTCGGCTGTTTTAATCTTTACTTTTTCACCCAGAAAGCGGATAAAGTGTTTTACCTTGGTCAGCGGCCGGTCAAGTCCGGGAGAAGATACTTCAAACGTATAAGCATGGGCGATTGGATCATTATTGTCAAGCATATCAGACACAGCCCTGCTGATTAATTCACAATGCGCTATTGTTATACCACCTTCATGATCTATATAAAGATGTAAACGTCCCTGTTTACCGGCAATGTAGTCAAGATGCACCAGTTCAAAACCTCTGCTTTCAACCAATGGTTCGATCAGCTCAATTAATTTTTGCCTGGCTTCCTCGCGGCTCACAACAGTTCTCCTAACCGGAATTTTCCCTTATTAACATGAAAGAGTGGGAAGCCCCACCCTTGACAAGTAAAACCATTTCACCTCAATTAATTTATCATAAATAAGCACAGAACGCAAGACTATTGAAGCCCAAACCCATTATTTCGAGTTGGAATCAATCCTGATCACATACTTGAGTATTTCCCAGTACATTTTCCCCCTGGCCAAAACTCCCCTCCAAAAACCCAGTTTTTCTTCCTTCATAACATGGGAAAGATCAGGAAGCTGCACTTCTGCAGTTTCAATATCATTTTCTTCAGCATACTGGTGCAGGGCAACCTCGATTCCAAAACGGGAAAGATCGAGTGAGGAAATGTTTTCCAGCAATTCCCTTTTTAAAGCTCGCTGCCCCGACAAAAAAGGAGCCATCTTCTGGGCAAAATCTGTAGCTGCCCTTCCTTTTTCGAATAGTCCTACCGTCATCAGAGCTTCTCCCTTTATAACCGGGTTCAATAGCGATTCGACATGCCCCGGATTCAGCCCGATCAGGTCGGCATCCAGAATCAGGACTATCTCTTCGGTACAGCGTTCCAGCCCAGCCTTGACCGCTCCACCCTTCCCCCTGTTTTCGAGAAGATCGATAACCGTAACATCTTCAAAAGCCGAAGCTACTTCAACTGTACCATCTTCAGAACCGTCACTGACGACAATAATATTACTGACAAGGGGAGACCTTTTTAGTGTACTTACTACGCTTGCAATCGTTTTCTCTTCGTTATAGGCCGGTATTATTGCAGCTATTCTCATTAATTACGGTCCCCCTGTTTACTGTGCTCCTTCAATGAGAGCAAATTAAGCTCTTCTACGAGGGCTTCCAGTAAACTATCAAACTTAACAGTTTTAATAACCTTGCCGTGGCGAAATAAAATGCCCTGCTTCTTTCCGGCCGAAATACCCAGGTCAGCCTCCCTTGCTTCACCTGGCCCATTGACGGCACAACCCATTACAGCGACTTTAAGGGGTGCGCAGTATTGTTCCAGTATTATTTCAACCTCTTTAACCAATGGAATCAGGTCAACTTCACAGCGACCACAGGTCGGGCATGAAATCAACTCCGGCTTATAAGTTCTAAGTCCGAGAGATTGAATAATTTGGCGGGCTATTCTTACTTCTTCAATCGGCGAAGCAGTAAGCGATACACGCAGGGTATCGCCAATCCCCTCGGCTAAAAGTGTACCGATACCAACAGCACCTTTGATTGTACCTGATTCAAGCGGTCCGGCTCCGGTAACACCAAGATGGAGAGGGTATGAACTATTCTCAGAAAAAAGGCGGTAAGCTTTTATAGTTGTATAGACATCTGAAGCCTTGAGGGAAACTACGATATCATTAAACCCGACTGCTTCAAGCGGGGCAAGGTAACCGATCGCCGACTCAACAAGAGCTGCAGAAGAGGCCCCACCGTGTTTTTGCAGAATCCTTTTATCAAGGGATCCTGCATTAACTCCAATCCTGATCGGTGCGCTAAAACTTTCAGCCTTCCTGGCCAGCTCGATCAGTTTCTCACGTCCGCCGATATTGCCTGGGTTGACCCTTACTTTCGCCGCACCATTCTCGAGAGAACGATGTGCTAATCGAATATCGAAATGAATATCGGCTATTATCGGTACCGGGCTTTGAAGGACAATCGCTTTAAGGGCCTCTGCAGCAGCCACATCAGGAACTGCAACCCGGACAAGTTCGCAGCCTGCGGCAACAAGTCTGTAAATCTGCTCCAGGGTCGCCCGGGTGTCTTCAGTCCGCGTGTTGGTCATCGATTGGATCACTATCGGCGCATCGCCGCCGATAGTTACACTTCCAACCTGAACTGCTCTTGTTTTTCTTCTCTCAATCATATCCAACCGGCGGCACCCCTTAATTACTCGGTACGATCACCCAGCGCAGAATATCCTGGTAGGTAATGAATAAAATCAGCATAATCAGGAGCGCAAAACCGATAAAGTGGATAAATCCTTCTTTTTCGGGATCGATTCGCTTGCCGCGTATGGCTTCGACCAGCAGAAAGAATAATCGTCCTCCATCCAATGCCGGAATCGGAAGCAGGTTCATAATTCCCAGGCTAATACTGATCAATGCAGTCAGCAGGAGCAGGTTGACAAACCCGGTCTGGGCAACTTCCCCGATGACAAAGATTATTCCTACCGGGCCGGCTACGTCAAGCGGTGCCTGCCCCGTCACCACCTGGAATATAGAATATATAACTGTCCCAAAACGCTCCAGGCTGAACCGGGCAGAAGGAATAAAGCTGTACTTTTGAATCTCCGGACCGATTCCTATCATGCCCCGATTTTCTTCCGGGCCAACCTCCGTAACAACCGCAAGTTCTTTTACAGCCCCTTCCCGTTCAATAACCAATCGGATCTCCTCATTCGGTTTTGCAGAAATAAGCGTTAATACATCCTCCCACTTCTCTACGGGGTTACTGTCAATGGCTGTAATCATATCACCGGCTTCAAGGCCAACCGCCTCAGCCGGGGAATCTTCAACGATGTAGCCGATTCTGGAGCTGTCGGTATTTGGCACCCCGACAATAAAGAAAAATATGACAAAGAAAACAATAATAGCCAGCACCAGGTTCATGGTTGCCCCGGCCAATAGTACCGCAGCTCTGCTTAAAAGTGGCTGCTGCGGGAAGCTTTCCGGTTCGGAAGCCTCCTCCGGGTTTTCGCCGAGTAAACGGCAAAACCCACCCAGTGGGATTGCCCGTAAAGAATAGTCAATATCATTTTTTGTCCAGCCAATCAATTTCGGCCCAAACCCAATTGCCAGCTCTAAAACCTTAATCCCAGTCAAACGGGCCACAAAGTAATGGCCCAGTTCGTGGACCAGGATCAGCAGGCCAAAAACAAATATTGATGCGATAAATGTCTGCATTCAAATCACCCTTCCTGTTAAATCATCTATGACTTCGGCTGCCTTCAGGCGAGACCAGCCATCAACTTTTATAATATCATCAATACCGGGACTCTCTATAATAGCATGGCTTTGTATTACACGATCTATTACCAGCGGTATCTGCGTAAACTTTATTGATCCGCTTAAGAAGTTTTCTACGGCAACTTCGTTAACAGCGCTTAATACAGCAGGCATCGTCCCCCCGCTTCGGGCTGCGCTATAGGCAAGTTCAAGACAGGGGAAATTGTCCCGATCCGGTTTATCAAGATTCAGTGACTGACCAAATGGATTGTATTTCTCCACCCGGCTTGCTTTTCGTTCCGGATAAGTAAGAGCGTACTGGATCGGCAATTTCATGTCCGGGCGGCCCAACTGGGCTATAATTGATCCGTCTATATATTCTACCATAGAGTGAATAACACTTTGTTGATGTATGATAACTTCAATTTGCTCCAGGTTTATATCAAAGAGCCATTTTGCCTCGATCACTTCCAGACCCTTATTCATCATCGTTGCCGAATCTATGGTGATTTTTTTACCCATTTGCCAGTTTGGGTGCTTTAAAGCCATTTCAGGGGTTACCTTTTCAAGCTGATCTTTTTTCCAGCCATAAAAAGGTCCACCGGAAGCCGTCAAGAATATCCGGTTTATTTCTTTAACTGAACCGGATGAACCAAGGCACTGCCAGATCGCAGAATGTTCGCTGTCTACAGGCAGGATTCGCTCCCTGTCAAGTAACCCGAGCCGCTCGAGGATTTCTCCGCCAATAACCAGTGACTCTTTATTGGATAAGGCAATCATTTTTCCCTCTTCCAGGGCGGCAACCAGGGGTTCGAATCCGCTGAAACCAACCTGGGCCATTACTACAAGTTCGGCATTCTTCCAGGTAGCGGCAGCCAGCTGGCCTTCCTGCCCGGCTTTAACAAGGCAATCTTCAGAACTGATCATTTCAGATAACCTTTTGGCAGCTTCCAGATCGCTGAGTGCGGCCATTTCAGGCTTAAATCGCTTCACCTGTTCAGCCAGCATTTCACAGTTGCTTCCGGCAGTAAGAGCAACTACCCTGTATTCCGGCCCGAGTGAATCGATAACCTCCAGGGTTTGCCTGCCGATCGAACCTGTAGAGCCCAGTACAGCAATTCTTTTCAAAATCACACACCCTTAGTTTAAATTCATAATCAGGAAAAAATAATAAACGAACGGCGCGGCCAGTAACAAGCTGTCAAACCGGTCCAGAATACCACCGTGGCCGGGTATAATGCCGCTGGAGTCCTTAACATTCATTTGTCTTTTTAACGCTGATTCAAGCAGATCTCCCAACTGGGCAAAAACAGATATGCCCAGGGCCAGAATGATAACCTTTCCCAGGTTAAGTGGTATCAGGCCTGGTATTAAAATTGAAACGGAAATGAAAATCGCCACTGTGCCGCCTATACCGGCGAAAGAACCTTCCACCGATTTTTTGGGGCTTATTTGCGGGGCAAACTTGCGCAGGCCCCATTTTCGGCCAACAAAATAGGCCGCTGTATCATGAATCCAAACTCCGGCCAGGAGCAGGTAGGTATAAAAAGCTCCTTCCGGCAGCATCCGCAGCAACAGCAAATATCCGAACATACCGCCAAGGTAGATAATCCCCCACAGTGATAAGGCAGCGTCAGTAATACTCACTTTTTCCGTGTTGAACAGTGCGGAAACAAACAGAAGAAAAAATGTCAACATGGTCAGTGGATAGATTAATTCAAGCTGATTAAAAAAGATAATCACAATAAAGAGGCTAACGCTGATAAAACTAAATACTGCGGGAATATTATAGCCCTGTCTTTTTAAAATGCCGTTATATTCGTAGGTTCCAAGGTTTACTACCAGGAGCAGGAAGAAAGCGTACCAGGGGCCGCCTAAGTATACTGAACCGATTACAATTGGTATGCCGATTAAGGCAGAAAGGATCCTTAAATATAACATAAATTTTCACCCTGCTTTATTTCAGATCTTTTTCAAAATAACATTACAAGCAGCTATACTTTTCCAAACCGGCGTTTACGCTTTTGAAATTCATATACAGCTTCCATTAGGTGGACTTTTGTAAAGTCAGGCCAGTAAACATCTGTAAACCAGAATTCACTGTATGCCAATTGCCAGAGCAAAAAATTGCTGATTCTCATTTCGCCGCTGGTTCGGATCAACAGGTCAGGATCAGGTATATCAGCCGTATACAGGTATCGGGAAAAAGATTCTTCGTTTATTTTACCCTTTATCCTGCCGGCAGCAATATCCTCTATCACTTTATTGACAGCCATCAATATTTCTAAGCGTGATCCGTAATTAAGAGCAAAGTTTAGAATCATGCCGGTATTGTCTTTAGTTGCTTCCGCACCGTCATTTACAGCCTTTTGGACCTTTCGGGGCAGTTTTTTGCTATCACCGATCAGTCTGACCCGGACGTTGTTGCGGATTAGTTCAGGAAGCTCAGTCTGAAAATATTTTTCTGGCAGACTCATCAAATAGTTAACTTCACGAACCGGCCTCTGCCAGTTTTCTGTGGAAAAAGCAAACAGAGTCAATATTCCAATCCCCAGATCGTTGCTGTTCCTCACAGTTGAGCGGACTGCTTCCACACCCTGCCGGTGCCCTTCATGCCGGGGCAAACCTTTTTCAGCCGCCCAGCGGCCGTTACCATCCATGATAATGGCCACATGGTGAGGCACATTTTTGGGATTGATTATTTTTTTTAGTTCCTGCTCCCTTTCACTCATCTTTAGCGCAAACCCCGCAATCAAAAAATAACAGCTCTCCCTTTTTCCCTAAGAGAGAGCCGACTCTTGGTAATTATTTGCCATATTTCTATACTTCCATCATTTCTTTTTCTTTTTGCGCCAGAATCTCATCGATCTCTGCAATTTTCTTATTGGTCATTTCCTGGATACTATCCTGAGCCCGCCTGTGCTCATCTTCAGAAATTTCACTGTCTTTTTCCATCTGCTTGGCACTATCATTCGCGTCTCGCCGAATATTGCGAATGCCTACCCGGCTCTCTTCAGCTTTTTTCCGCAAAAACTTAACAAGTTCTAAACGCCGCTCTTCTGTTAACTGGGGGATTGACAGCCTGATCACATTGCCGTCACTGGTAGGTGTCAAACCCAGATCGGATTTCAGGATCGCTTTTTCAATCTCACCCATTGCTTGTTTGTCCCATGGTTGAATTACAAGCAAACGCGATTCAGGGGCCGATATTCCGGCAAGCTGATTTAAAGGTGTGGCTGTTCCATAATAATCGACTTCGATCCGGTCCAGCAAGGTTGGGGTTGCCCGTCCTGCGCGCAAAGTAGCAAGTTCACGCTGAAAAGCATTTATTACCTTGCCCATTCTTTCTTCGGTTTCAGCATAAATATCTTCTAACATAAATCACCCACCCCTAATTATGGTCCCGATTTTTTCACCCATTATTACTTTTTTGATGTTCCCCAAATTCAAACCGAAAACAATAAGTTTAATCTTGTTATCCATACAAAGTGACGCGGCTGTAGAATCCATTACTCCCAATCCCTGGTTGATGACTTCAATATAATTTAGTTCGGTGTATCGATGGGCATTGGGGTTTTTAAGGGGGTCATCATCATATACAGCATCTACTTTGCCCTTTGCCAGCAAAATCACTTCAGCTTCTAATTCCGCTGCCCGCAGGGCTGCCGTTGTATCCGTGGAAAAATAGGGATTACCGGTTCCTCCGGCAAAGATTACTACCCGCCCTTTTTCGAGATGCCTCAGGGCACGTCGTCTGATATAAGGTTCTGCAACTTTCTGCATTTCTAAAGCTGTCTGGACCCGGGTATCTACTTCCTGGCGTTCCAGGGCATCCTGCAGGGCTAAGGCGTTGATAACTGTTGCCAGCATCCCCATGTAATCTGCAGTCGCCCGGTCCATTCCTTTCTCCCCTGCCTGGGCTCCACGCCAGATATTGCCGCCTCCGACAACAACGGCCACTTCCACTTTGCATTCTATAACTTCCTTGATCTGCGAAGCTATACTCTCGATGACTTCCTGATCAATGCCGAAACCCTGCTCGCCTGCCAGAGCTTCGCCGCTCAATTTAAGGACTACGCGGTTGTATGCAGGTTTATCCAACAACGCACCTCCCGTTTTTTATTAATTCGACAAAAATTCACAGACAACCTTCAATACTCATAACTTTGTTTAAAAAAAGAACACTTTGCAGTGTTCTTTTTAGTCCGGTTAGCCGCAACAAGATGAAGTATCAGGATCAAGGCCTTCCCCAATCTCAAAACGGCTAAAACGTCTGATCACAATATTTTCACCAATCCTGGCCATCAGGTTGGTCAGTAGTTCTTTGATATTTATATCTTCATCTTTAATAAAAGCCTGCTCCATTAAGCAATTTTCACGATAATACTTTTCAAGGCGGCCATCTACAATTTTTTCAATTACCTTTTCTGGTTTTCCATCGTTTAAAGCCTGTGCCTTGATAATCTGGCGCTCTTTTTCAAGAATTTTTTCCGGAACTTCTTCCTTGTTCAGGTAAACAGGGTTTGTTGCCGCTACCTGAAGGCAGATGTTTCGGACAAATTCACGAAATTCATCATTTCGTGCCACAAAGTCGGTTTCGCAGTTAACTTCAACCAGGACGCCTATTTTCCCGCCAAGGTGAATATAGGAATCAATAATCCCCTGATTTGCGGCGCGGTCTGATCTGCGGGCAGCAGCAGACAAACCTTTTTCTCTAAGAATATCAACTGCCTTTTCTTCGTTTCCACCCGCTTCCTGCAGGGCTTTCTTGCAATCCATCATGCCTGCGCCGGTTTTTTCGCGAAGTGCTTTAACTACTTTTGCATCGATATGCATCTATGTCCACTCCTCAGCTTTTCACTTGCTTGTGATTATTGATCTTCCGATTCTTTATCGCTGCTTGTCTCAACGTCTATTTCTCCTTGAACTACTTCCTCTTCCCCTATATCTTCGGCTTTCTCTGCTTCTGCAGCTACTTCCCCGGATGTTTCCTCAGTGGCGGCAGGTTCAGTATCCGGATCGGCCGTTTCTTTCGACAGTACTTCAGTTTCAATTTGCATTGCTTCTTTTTCTGATTCTGCTTCAGCCCTTTCAGATTCCTCTGATGCTTCAATAATCTGCTTCCCTTCGAGCACTGCATCAGCCATGACCGAAGTGATCAGTTTGACAGCCCTGATAGCATCATCGTTTCCTGGAATCAGGTAGTCAATCTCGTCAGGATCACAGTTTGTATCAACAATTGCGATTACCGGTATATCAAGCTTTCTTGCTTCAGCTACTGCGATTTTTTCTTTCCGCGGGTCAACCACGTAAACTGCATCAGGCAATTTTTTCATACTACGGATACCGATTAAGAACTTAAGCAGTCTTTCTTTCTCATTTAGCAGTGTAAGTACTTCCTTTTTTGTCAAGCGTTCGAAAGTGCCGTCCACTTCCATCTGCTCCAGCTTTATCATACGGTCGATACGCTTGCGGATGGTGTTAAAGTTAGTTAACATTCCTCCGAGCCAGCGGTGATTTACATAATGGGCCCCGCTTCTTTCCGCTTCAAAGCGGATTGATTCCTGGGCCTGTTTTTTGGTTCCCACAAAAATAATGTTGCCTCCATCGGCAACCAGGTCACGCACAAAATTATAGGCCGTATCCATCAATTTAACTGTTTTTTGCAGGTCAATAATGTAGATCCCGTTTCGTTCGGTGAAGATATAGTGTTTCATCTTCGGATTCCAGCGGCGGGTTTGATGTCCGAAATGGACACCCGCTTCCAACAACTGCTTCATGCTCACTCTCGCCAAACTAATTCCTCCTTTGGTTTTTACCACCGCCTGGGTCATTGTCCGCAGCCAAGCTTATAGCCAACCGGTTCCGGACTCTACAGGCGTGCGTTTTAGATTTACCAGAGGTAGTATAGCATAATTCACCGATCATGGCAATGCAAAAAGGCTTTTATTGTTGCAAAGATTTACCGAATATTATAAAATCTTAACTGCAATCTTTTTACCTGTCAGCAAACTTAATCCAATATATATGGCAATAATAGTCTGGAATAGCGACAAAAACTAACTGTTTAATCCCGGAGGAAATATATGGCCTTAATCAGACCGTTCAAAGGTATCAGGTTTAACCAATCACTGGTCAAGAACCTCGGACATGTTATCACACCACCCTACGATGTCATTGATGATGCAGAACAGGAAAGGCTACTCCAGTCCAGCCCTTATAACATAGTTCGTCTCGAATATGGCCAAACGCAACCGGAAGATAATGAAACCGAAAACCATTATAACAGGGCTGCAGAAACATTAATGCAGTGGCTGAAAAACGGGATCCTGAAACCGGACAACAGGAACAGTTATTATCTCTATGAGCAGAGCTACATATATAATCATCAGGAATTCAAACGCCTCGGGATAATTGCCGCCCTAAAGCTGGAGCCTTATTCAGACAAAATAATCCTGCGGCATGAGCGGACTATGGCCGGGCCGAAGGCTGATCGGATGAAACTGCTGAACAGTACCCGGACCAATATAAGTCCGATTTTTACCCTTTTCCCTGATCCGGAAAATCGGATCAGCGATTTTTTCGCTTTAGTAGATCAAAATAATCCGGAAATTGAATTTACCGGAGATTTCGACCAGAGCCATCGCCTTTGGAGCATTACTGATCCCTCAATACAGGAAGACCTGACAACCTACCTGGCTCCACAGCCTCTCCTCATTGCCGACGGCCATCACCGCTACGAGACAGCTTTGAACTTTTATAAGAATTCAGAACAAAATGAAACGCCAGGTGCAGGTTATATTCTGACGATCATGTCCAGCTTGAAAGATAATGGCCTGCGCGCTTTACCGACTCACCGCCTTTTAAGAGCCCTGAGCCCGGGGCAGAAAAAGAATTTGCATAAAATGGCAGAAAAACAATTTAAAATCATTGAATGGGGCAATTCACATGAAATGGACAGGGATAAATTCCTGAAAGATTTAGCAGTGGTAAATCATGATAAATGCGGTTTTGGCTTGATCACCGGTGAGCATGCTTCTTTTCTGATCCCCGATAACCAATCTTGTTTGGATGCTCTTCCAGTATCGCTGTTACACGAAAACCTGTTAAAACCGGCGCTTGCACTTGGAGTACGCAAAGAAATTGATAAATGGATGCTCAGCTACCCCCATAGCGTCAATGCTGCTATCGATGCCGTCATATCCGGTTCTGCCGATGTGGCCTTTATTCTCGAAACAGTCTCGCCTTCTGAAGTCCTTGAATGCGCCCAAAAGGACATTGTTTTGCCCCAGAAAACAACCTTCTTCTATCCAAAGCTGCCAAGCGGCCTTGTCCTCTACAACATGGATCTTAGTTACTAATCCTCTTAAAAATAAAAATTGCCTCGCATTAAATTACACATCTTCCCGAAGCTTTAAGCAATCAGAGAAGATAGTTTTAATAACCGACGCAATATAATAAATGGAGGCTAATTAAATCGGTAGACACTAAATGTTCCAGTAAGCTCTCTGCACTTCAAGTACTTCCCGGAGGCGTTGTTGAGCCAGTTTACCAGGCTCCAGGTCTGGAGCCTGCTCTGTAATAGGAAGCCCCCACCGGCCCATGGCATTTAACACCTGGATAACGGCCCCGGCCTGCCCCTGCAGATGATAGCCGCCTTCCAGGCAGAGCAGGACTTTTCCGCCGGTCCATCGATCAGCGGCAGCTGCCAGCACTTCTGACATGTAATGGAATCCCCTGTGAGTCAACGACATTCCCGCCAGGGGGTCCTGGCGGTAAGCATCATGTCCTGAAGAAATCAATATAAGCTCCGGCTTATACTGATCGAGAACCGGTACAACTACCCGGTCAAAAAAGAGAGCATATTCTACATCGCCACAGCCGGCCGGCAAAGGGATGTTGACGCTAAAACCCTCTCCATCGCCACGACCTACTTCCTGCAGCCGGCCAGTTCCCGGGTAAGCAGGGCTCTGATGAGTAGAAATAAATAATACTTCCCGATCATTTTCAAAAGCATGCTGAGTGCCGTTGCCATGGTGAACATCCCAGTCAACAATTGCGATTTTCTTCAACCCATAATCACGCCGGGCTGCAGAAGCGGCGATGGCAATATTGTTAAAAAGGCAAAAACCCATTGCCCTGCTCCGCTCGGCATGGTGCCCCGGCGGTCGATTAAGAACAAAAGTCTTCCGTATAGGTCCATCCATGACCTTTTTCAGGCCGGTTAAAACGCCACCTGCAGAAAGAAGCGCAACCCTGTAAGACTCGGGGACAACATAAGTGTCCATATCCAAAAATCTTTTGCCGGAAAGGCATGCTTCCTCAATCGAGTGGATATATGTTCTGTCGTGAACTAAAGCGATATCTTCAACACCAGCGGGCTTTGGGTCGAGCATCTTGATGAAATCAATCAACCCGCCTTGTTCCAAAGCAGCAATAATATGCTCGAGCCGCTCTTTTCGTTCCGGGTGCTGCCCCTGCGTATGGATCAGGTAGTCCGGATCATAGACAATACCAATTGTTTCTTTTCCGTTTTCCATCTTGTCCCTCACTTTAATCTCTGAGATTGCCCAGGGCTTGACATAACCTATTCCATAAAAATGGACTGAATTTTTTCAGCGCAACCGGGCGCCCCGATTCATTCATAAACGCGTGTTCTGTATAACCCCTGGCTATAAGCTTACCCTCTCGTAAAATATCGTAATTAAAAGTCAGGCGAACGTTCTGCAGGCTTTCGAGCCTTGTTTTGATGGTTAACTCATCGTCATACCTGGCTGCATGCTTATATTCGCAATAAGCCTTGAGCACCGGCAGGAACAGCTTGCTTTTTTCAAATTCGATATATGGGAGGCCGATGCTTCTCATTAGTTCCGTCCTGCCAATCTCAAACCAGACTAAGTATTTAGCATGGTAGGCGACGCCCATTTGATCGGTTTCCTCGTAACGAACCCTTACAGTTGCCTGGTTTTTTTTCAATGCGCTTCTTCTCCCGGATTGGAATATTTGTGCAGGTATACATTATCTTAAAGTACATTTGCTTCGCCCCGGTAGATCTGGCCCCTGATGGCATCAACAGTAATAATTTCACCGGGTTTAATCATCTCTACAGCCTGCTCCACACCAACTACAGCCGGTTTGCCGAGGTTAATCGCTACGATCGCTCCATGCGAGGTAAGGCCGCCTTCTTCTGTAACCAGGGCTGCCGCTATTTTTATGGCCGGCAGGTAATTGCTGTTAGTAGATCCGGTAATCAGGATCTCGCCTTCTTTCAATTTTTCAAGATCACTTTCATTTTTCACTATGCGAGCATTACCGCTTATTGCCGATTTTCCGATACCGGTTCCTTTCACAATAACCTCCCCCACCGTTTCAACTCTTAACAGGTTCGTAGTTCCGGATACTCCGACAGGCACACCCGCAGTAATAACTACCAGGTTACCGTCCTTGATCAGCCCTTCATCAAGCGAAACCTGGATTGCGCTTCGAAACATTTCATCCGTTGATTTGGCCGGCGGGCATATTACGGCATTGACACCCCAGGTCAGAGTCAGTTGGGATGCAACCTGCCTCCGTGAGGTTACAGCAACAATCGGCGCCCGTGGCTTATACTTTGAGACCATTCTTGCGGTATGACCTGATTGCGTGGCTGTAATAATTGCATCTGCTTCCAACTCATAGGCCACACGGCTTGTGCTGTAACTGATTGCACCGGTTACAGTTTTTCTCATCGTCGTACTCAACTCTTCCATAATTCTCTTAAAATCGAGCCCCTCCTCGGTTCTTTCGGCAATACGGCTCATCGTTTCGACCGCTTCAATCGGGAAACGTCCAATTGCGGTTTCTCCTGAAAGCATCACAGCATCGGTGCCATCAAAAATTGCATTGGCCACATCACTTGCCTCAGCTCTTGTTGGGCGCGGGTTACGAATCATACTGTCGAGCATCTGGGTTGCGGTAATTACCGGTTTGCCCACATTGTTGCACTTTTTTATAAAATGTTTTTGCAGCAACGGTACTTCTTCCGGTGGTATTTCAACCCCCAGGTCACCACGCGCTACCATTATACCGTCTGATACTTCCAGGATCTGATCGTAGTTTTCTACCCCTTCCCTGCTTTCAATCTTCGCCAGGATCATTATACTGCCGCTGTTTTTTTCAACCAGGCGCCTGATCTCGAGAATATCATCGCTGCCGCGGGTAAACGAAGCAGCCAGAAAGTCAACACCATTATCAAGGGCTGCTTTAATATCTTCGTGATCTTCTTCATTAATCGCCGGTAAATTAATTCTTGTTCCCGGGGTATTTAAACCTTTATAACTGCGAAGTTCGCCACCGTGTAATACGCGGCATAAAATTTCCCGACCGGATACTTCTATAACTTCTAAACTAATCAGGCCGTCATCGATCAGAACAATGCAGCCCGGTTTTAGATCGCTGTGCAGTTCTTTATAAGTAACAGAAACCCTTTGGCTGTTTCCGGCAACAGGTTCTGTTGTCAACACAAACTCCTGCCCGTCTTTGAGAACCACGTAATCCTCGTCGAGGTCGCCGGTTCTAACTTCGGGACCGCGTGTATCGAATAAAAACCCGATATTCCTGTTTAAACCGGCACTGACTTCCCGGATCACCTTAAGGCGGCGAAGATGATCTTCTCTGCTGCCATGTGATAGGTTTAGCCTTGCCACATCCATCCCTGCCCCGATAAGCTTTTCGATCCTTTCTTCAGAATCTATGCTCGGTCCGATGGTGCAAACAATTTTTGTTCGCCTCATTGCCTCAACCTCCCGAATTATGTGTCGTAGAACGGAATCCATATGCCGGAACTCATATACAGATAAAAAGCAATTCTTTCCCCCAAACCCCTAACTCCTGAATTTAGTTTTTGCTACCTTGATAATACCAGGGCCAGTTTGTATAAGTCTTCCGGAAAGGGCTTGGTCGTTTCAAAACATTCTTCCAGTGGCTTTGCAGTAATTGTTTCTCCCCTGACTGCCGTAAAGAGGCCTCTTTTGCCTTCGTGCAGTAAATCTACCGCTGCTGAACCCATACGGCTGCCCAGTAGCCGATCTACTGCACTGGGGCTGCCGCCGCGCTGGATATGGCCTAAAACTGTTACCCTGATTTCTGCATCAATTCGCCTTTTAATCTCTTTTTTTACCTTATAGACATCGGCTGCTCCTTCGGCTACAAGAATAATGCTGTGCGCTTTTTGACGCTTTATACCCCTCAGTAACCTGCTGCTGACTTGATCCAGATCATATTCTATTTCAGGCACCAGGATCGATTCAGCCCCGCCGGCCAGTCCGGCAGCAAGGGCCAGGTAACCATTTTGACGGCCCATTACTTCAAGAATAAATATCCTTTCATGCGATGTAGCCGTGTCGCGAAGCCTGTTAACGGCTTCGAGGATCGTATTGACGGCAGTATCAAACCCGATCGTCAGCTCTGTACCGTTAATATCATTATCAATTGTCCCCGGCACACAGATTGTTTTTATGCCTCTTTTTTCAAGGGTCACCGCACCCCGAAAAGTGCCCTCGCCACCAATGATCACCAGTCCGTCGACACCTTCCGCCTTTAAAAAAGCCGCCGCTTTATCCTGATTCTCAGCTTGAAACATTTCAGGTGCGCGAGCGGTCAATAAAATTGTGCCGCCGCGATGTATAATATCAGCTACCGAGCCAATCCCCAGCTCTACAAGCTGGTTACCGTTAAACAGCCCGGCATAACCCCTTTGAATCCCGCAAACTTCATACCCCTTATTTATACCCCTGCGTACGACTGCCCGTATAGCAGCATTCATGCCGGGAGCATCGCCACCGCTGGTTAAGACTGCAATTTTTGGTGCCATCATCTGCTCTCCCCTGCAGTTTGTTTTGATTCACCTTGTCCGGCATATTCAATAACAGAACCCGGCCCAAGAAGGCTTTCCAGGCGTTCACGGCAGGCAGGATGATCACGAACCCAGTACTCTTCTTCGAGCATCAGCGTTTTCTTGTCTTTTTTGAAATACAGGCAGACCGGGACTTCACCATTTTCCGCAACGAGCGTATCTTTTAAGCTTTCCAGAACTTTTCGATCGTGGTCTTCAGCAATGATAAGGCGGAAATACTTCTGTTCTCTGTTTAACGGTTTCAATGATTCAACAATTATCTTGACATCTTCCTCTTCCTTGAAGTCTGTCCTGCCTTCGACTAAGATCAGATTATCTTCCTCGAGCACCGCAGATTGCCGCTCAAATAGATCGGGGAATATAACCAGCTCAACCCCTCCGGTCAGATCTTCGAGCTTTACAAAAGCCATCTGTTTATTTTTTTTAGTATAAAACCTGCGGACAGCAACGACAATGCCTCCTACCTGCACCTGGCGGTTATCGCCTACATCGCCCAGTTCGGCACATTTGATCAATTTCGGCATTCTTTCCAAAACAGTCCGGTAAGGCTCAAGCGGATGGCCTGAGATAAAAAGACCGAGCATCTCTTTTTCCAGAGAGAGCCTTTCTTTATCGGTAAAAGGCCCTATTGCGGGAAGGTTATCAATGAGCAGTTCTTCCTGAACGCTTGTCTCCATTAATGAAAACATCGATAATTGTCCGTTTTCCCGCTCACGCTGGATCGCCTGGCCCTGGGCCAGCATATCTTCTAAAACAGCCAGATACTGCGCCCGGTGGCCGCCGAGTGAATCGAAAGCTCCGCACTTAACAAGGCTCTCCAAACCCTTGCGGTTGCAGGAGCGCAGATCGATGCGTGATACAAAATCACGCATCGAGGCAAAGGGCTTCTCCTGCCTGGCCTTGACTATTGTTTCTATAGCACCCAACCCAACGTTTTTAACAGCAGCCAAACCGAAGCGAAGCCTCTTCTCGCCAACCACTGTAAAATGAGTTTCGCTTTCATTGATATCAGGCGGCAGAACTTCGATACCCATGCGCCTGCAGTCTGCTATGTAGAGGGCTACTTTATCACTGTTAGAATAATATACTGTCATCAGGGCCGCCATATATTCTGTCGGGTAATTAGCTTTCAGGTAGGCTGTTTGATATGCAATCAGGGCGTAAGCAGCAGCATGCGACTTGTTGAACCCGTAAGAGGCAAACTTCAGGATCAGGTCATAGATTTTAACGGCCAGGTCTTTCGAATATCCATTTTTCATGCAGCCGCTGATAAACAGTTCCTGTTGTTCATCGAGAATCTGTAACTTCTTTTTGCCGATTGCCCGGCGCAGCAAATCAGCCTGCCCCAGGGTAAAGCCGGCCATGCGGGCGGCTATTTCCATAATCTGCTCCTGGTAAACTATTACCCCGTAAGTTTCATTTAAAATCGGTTCGAGAACAGGATGGGCGTATTTAATCTGTTTCTTCCCGTGTTTGCTTTGGACAAAAACCGGGATTTGCTCCATCGGGCCCGGACGGTACAGGGCAACCACGGCAATTATATCTTCAAATTTATTCGGCAGCAGCTCCCGAAGCACTGACCGCATACCAGTGCTCTCCAGCTGGAAAGTCCCCGTAGTTTCGCCTTGCGAAAGCATTTCATAAGTTGCACAGTCATCAAGCGGTATTTGATCAATATTTATCAATATATTGCGTCTTTTTTCGATATTCTCAAGAGCTTCACCGATTATACTCAGTGTTTTCAAACCGAGAAAATCCATTTTCAGCAGGCCGAGATCTTCGAGTGTGCCCATCGGAAACTGGGTCACCACCGCGCTGTCAGCAGTCTTATACAGTGGCACATAGTTAACAAGCGGTTCCCTGGCGATTACTACCCCGGCGGCATGGGTCGAGGCATGGCGGGGCATTCCCTCGACGGCCATCGATGTATCCAGCAGGTGCCGGTAATGTTCCTCCTTATAAAGTGTCTGCAGTTCCTTGCTCTGCTTTAGAGCCCTGGCGATAGTCATTTTAGGCTCCATTGGAATAAGCTTTGCAATCTTGTCAACTTCGACATAGGGAATAGCCAGCGCTCTCCCGACATCACGTACTGCAGCCCTTGCGGCCATTGTTCCGAAAGTAATAATCTGTGCAACGCGTTCCTGGCCATATTTATCGCAGACATACTGCAAAATCCGGTCTCGCTTATCATCGCAAAAATCGATATCGATGTCAGGCATCGAAATTCTTTCCGGGTTCAGGAAACGTTCAAATAAGAGGCTGTGCTGCAGCGGCTCTATATTGGTAATGCCAAGGCAATAAGCAACCAGGCTGCCGGCAGCCGAACCACGTCCCGGGCCGACAAGAACCTTCTCTTTTTTGGCATACTCAATCAAATCCCAGACAATTAAAAAATAGTTGGAGTAATCCATCTGCTGGATTACCTGAAGCTCATAATCAAGCCTCTCCTCCATCTCTGGAGTTATATCTGTATAACGTGACCTCATACCTTCATAACATCGTTCTTTAAGGTAAATATTCGGATCAACCCCTTCGGGCAGGCTGAATTCGGGCAGGTGCCTCTGGGAAAAATCTTTTTCCACATTGCAGCGTTCCGCAATGCGGAGGCTGTTGCTGATCGCTTCGGGATATTCGGAAAAAAGGTTGGCCATTTCGTCGGCTGTTTTGAAATAAAACTCCTGCGATTCAAACTTCATACGATCAGTTTCATCAACAGTTTTACCGGTTTGGATGCAAAGGAGAACATCGTGGACAACGGCATCTTCCCTTGAGAGGTAATGGACATCGTTGGAGGCAACGAGCGGAATACCTTCTTGCTTTGAAATCTCTGCCAGGACTTTGTTGACAGCTTTCTGTTCCGGAATACCGTGATCATGGAGCTCTAAGAAAAAATTATCCGGTCCAAATAGATCACGGTAATAACAGGCTGCTTCACGGGCTTTATCCATCTGCCCATTAATTATCATCGTCGGTATTTCTCCCGCCAGGCATGCGCTAAGGGCAATAAGGCCTTCACTGCATTCTTCCAGCAGCTCCCGGTCAACTCGCGGTTTATAGTAGAATCCTTCCAGATACCCTGCAGAGACAAGGCGCATCAGGTTTCGATAGCCGGTATTATTTTCTGCCAGCAGAACCAGGTGGTACTGCGAATCATCTCTTTTTGCTTCTTTTTGGAAACGGGAGCGATGGGAAACATATATCTCGCAGCCCAGTACAGGCTTGATCCCGGCCGCTTTTGCAGCCCGGTAAAAATCAATAATCCCGAACATCGTTCCGTGATCAGTTACGGCAAGGGCGGGCATACCCAGTTCGGCAGCCCTGCTGATCATCTTGTCGACTCTTGCTGCGCCGTCCAGAAGGCTATATTCACTGTGACAGTGCAGGTGCACAAAATTAACCTCAACCAAAGCTTAACCTCATTTCACAAGTTGTATTTTATCATTCTTTCGACTTATTCAGAGGAAGTTCCTTTGGAAACTTCACTTTTTTTAAGCAGCAATATATGGTACAATGAACTTGGCTTAAATTCTAACAAACTGGCTATATTTGCTCAACAAAAAATCATAGAAGGAGTTTTACCGTGTTTGAAGATCGGGAAACTCGCCTGGCACTGAAAATAGTCTTATTCGCCACTGCAGTTTTTATTTTGATTTGGTCCCTGGTTCAGCTGGCACCAATCATCTCAATCTTTATTATCGCTGTCTTTATTTTCTACCTAATCAACCCACTGGTTGCTTTTCTGATCAGTATCAGGCTCAAACCCCTGTTAGCAGCTATGATATCCTCCCTGATTATACTGGTTGCTATAACCCTGTTATTTTACCTGCTGATTCCCGGATTAATCATCGAAGTTAGACAGTTGTTGATATTCCTGACTACAGAATTCATTCAGGATTTGCCGGCGCTGATAGCAGAATTGGAAGAATTGGACCAGCGTTTCAACCTGCGGCTCACCGAAACATTTATAGAGTATTCAAACCAGTTTATCAGGCAGGCTCCCGGCAACATTCAGCAGTTGCTGCGTGGTTTAACTGCATTATCGATGGACTTGTTAACCCGGGCCTGGATCATACTGGCCCTGGTTTTCCTTGTTTTTTACCTGGTCCAGGACATTGATAAGGCCAAGCAAAACCTTACCCTTTTATTTCCTCAGATTTACAAGGAAAATGTTGTTCATATTCTTAGTATTATTGATGAGAAGGTCGGCGCTTATATTCGCGGCACCCTGCTTAAATGCGCTTTTGTCGGCCTGCTTACCTGGCTTGGCCTATCTATTCTGGGGATGCCTTTCGCCCTGATGCTCGGTATCCTGGCCGGAATTTTCAATATCGTTCTCTACATCGGACCGGTTGTAGCAACAATCCCGGCTTTACTCTTGAGCATTATGCCCGGCACCCCCAGTATTTTTCTGGTTTTACTGCTCTATATCCTGGTCCAAATCCTTGACGCTTTTATCTTCACACCGGTATTTCTGGGTAAGGCAACAGATATCAGCCCGCTTACTGTTATTATCATGGTATTAATCGGAGCTCAGTTAATGGGCCTGCTGGGGATTATCCTTGCCATCCCCATAACAGCAACGCTCAAAGTCCTCCTGGTTCACTACTACTTGGACAAACGCAAAACCGAAGAAGCCAACCATATAAAAAATAGCAAGTGTTAATTATGCCATTCCCGGAAAGCCCTGCTGCCTTAAGGCTTCGTATAAAACCAGGGCCACTGAATTACCGAGGTTCAGGGATCGCGGGATTTGCTCAACCATGGGTATGCGCACTACATTATCGGCCTGATCGAGAATATCCTGTGCCAGCCCTTTAGTTTCACTGCCGAAAACCAGGAAATCATCGTGCTGATATTCTATCTGGTGATAATACTGCCTTCCCCTTGTAGTAAAAAAGAAATACCGGACCAGTGGGTAAGCCTGTTTAAGAGTATCAAAATCAGGGTGCACTTCCAGGTCCAGGTACTGCCAGTAATCAAGGCCTGAGCGGCGCACCTCTTTTTCGGAAAGCGAAAACCCCAGTGGTTGAACCAGGTGAAGTTTTGTTCCGGTCATTACACAGGTCCTGGCAACATTTCCGGTATTGGGTGGTATTTCAGGTTCCACGAGAACCAGGTGCATGACTTAACCTTCCTGATTTTCTTTTTTATCCTCTTTAAAATTGCTCAATGTTTCATTAAACTGCTTAATTTTCTCAAGAACCTTTGCATTAAAACTATCTTTCGTGAAAGTGCCATCATCCAACATCTCACCGATATGCATTCCGGTTAACAGTTCGAGTCCTTCATCGACTGTATTAATAGCGTAAATATTAAACTTACCTTTATCGACCGCTTCAATCACTTCTTTTTTCAGCATTAAGGCCTGACGATTCTTTTCCGGAATAATAACCCCTTGCTTTCCGGTTAAACCTTTAGCCTTGCAGGCCATGTAAAAACCTTCTATTTTGCTGTTGATGGCGCCGACAGGTTGAATCTCGCCTTTCTGGTTAACCGAGCCGGTTACTGCCAGATCCTGTCTTAAGGGTACATCAGCCAGGCTAGATAGCAGGCAAAAAAGTTCGGCAGCTGAGGCGCTGTCTCCGTCAACACCGCCGTATGACTGTTCGAAGCATAAACTGGCAGTCAGATTAAGCGGGGCCAGCGAGCCGTAACGCCTGCCAAGGTAACCGCTGAGAATAAGGACCCCTTTGTTATGGATCCGTCCGCTGAGATCGCTTTCCCGCTCTATATTTATTATACCCTTACGTCCCAAATAAGTGGAAGCGGTAATTCGCGAAGGCCGACCAAACCGGTAATCGCCCTGGTCAAGCACCGAAAGGGCATTAACCTGGCCGATTTTTTCTCCGTCAAGGTCAAGCAGAATTTCTCCCTCTTTAATTGATTCCATAATTTTCTGTTCGTATTTATTGCATCTGTATACCATCTCATCCAGGGACTTCTCCACCTGCTTTTTCCCGACCACATCAACTCCATCAAGTTCAGCCCAGGTGTCGGCTTCAAAAAGCAGGTCAACAATTTCATTAAAGCGGGTGCTCAACTTCTGCTGGTTTTCAGCCAGCCGGGTACTGTATTCGACAATTTCGCTTACCGCCGGACGGTCGAAATGGCGCAGCTGCTGTTTATCACAGTGAAAGGAGATAAACCCGGCCATCTTGTTGACGTTGTCTTCATCGCGTTCCATTTCAATATCAAAATCCGCTTTAATTTTAAATAATTTCCTAAAATCTTCGTCGTAATGATATAGGATCTGATAAATATAGGGATTGCCGATCATTACTACCGTGATATTTAGAGGTATCGGCTGCGGACGCAGGGTAGCCATGGCTACCAACCCAAAGTGTTCACTGATATTTTCAATCCGAATTTCGCTGGTACGCAGAACTCTTTTTAAAACGTCCCAGGATTGTATGGCAGAAAAAACATCCCTGGCCTGTAGAATCAGGTATCCCCCATTGGCATGGTGCAGCGCGCCCGCTTTAATCATTGAAAAATCAGTGACCACCATCCCGAACCGGTTCTCGTACTCGACACGCCCCAGCAAATTATAATAAGAAGGATTCGTCTCGTAAACCATGGGCGCCCCTTCAGTATCCTTATTATCAACGAGTAAGTTTACAGTATAACGCTTATCAGTTTGCTCCTGGCTCTGCTGGCGCAGCCAGAACATCGGGCTTTGCTGCTCTTCATCTTCACCCCTGAAATCTGCGAGATTTGAGAGAACGTCTTCCTGGTAAGCTTCCAGGTATTTCTTAATTGCCGTATATTGATCGTATTCTTCCAGTAATTCGCTGAAAAGATGGCCGATAGCAGCCAGTCCGATCCGCTGGTCCAGCTCTTTCAGTTTTTCTCTCATCGCTTTTTCGACTTTTTGCACCCGGCGCATAATTTCCAGCGCCTTTAGCTGTACATCTGTAGACTTTTTCTCCAGTTCATCCTTCTTTTCCTGATCAAGCTTGGCGTAGTCCTCCTCGCTGATCTGTTCACCCTCCTGAAGCGGAACGGTTATAAAACCGGAGCTGGTCCTTTTCAGGGAGAAGCCCTTTTCCAGGGCCGCTTTGTTTAGTTCTTCCAACAGTTCCGACCTGGCTTCCTGAAATTCCTTTACATAAACTGACTTCTGACGTTCATAGTCTTCTCCGTCAAACGCTTTCGGTATACTTTCTCGTAAATCTTCCAGCAGTTCTTCTACCTGGTGGCAGAAACCTATTCCCTTGCCGGCCGGCAGGTTCAAGGCAATGGGCTCTCCGGGTTGGTCAAAATTATATACGTAAACCCAGTCATCCGGGACCGCTTCACCTGCCGAAATCTTTTTGATGATCGATTGGGCATAACTTGATTTTCCTGTTCCGGTCAGGCCGGTCATAAATATATTATATCCCGGCCGCTTGATGCGCAGGCCAAATTCAGTTGCCGTTACCGCCCTCTCCTGCCCGATCATTCCTTCAAGCGGGGGCACTTCAGCCGTAGTTTTAAAAGTGACGCCCTTCATATCGCAGATCATCCTTAGATCTTTACTGCTAAGCTGTTCCCAAGTCAATTACTTTCTCCCCTTTCTCTTGCATATAAGCATAAACTGCATAAAAAGCAGCCGGCACACCGTGGTTTACGGGCATGGCATACTCTACGTCCATGAGCAATCAATTGATGGTGGGATTTACTCCAGCTTTTCATTGGAATTACCTGTTTCAACTGTTCTTCAACAACATCTACAGATTTGCCGTCTGCCAATCCGAGTCTTTTTGAAACACGAAATACATGGGTATCTACAGCCAGCGCCGGCTTGCCAAAGGCGCTGCTGATAATCACATTTGCAGTTTTGCGCCCTACTCCGGGCAGTTTTATCAGTTCTTCAAAGACGTCTGGAATATGGCCTTCATGCTCTGCTGCAATAATGCGGCTTGCCGCAATCAGAAAACGGCTTTTCTGGCGGTAAAGTCCGCAGCTTTTTAAATATGGCTCCAAATCTTCAGGTTGCATCAAAGACATCCTGCCAACGGAAGGAACTGCCTGAAAAAGTTCTGAAGTTATGCGGTTTACCTGCTCATCCGTGGTCTGTGCAGACAGCACGGTGGCGACAAAAAGCTGGTACGGGTTATTGTAAACCAGTCCGCTCGTCGCCTCCGGATAATATGCAGCCAATTGCTCTAAAATCAGCGCTGCCCGTTCTTCTTCTTTTTCTTTTATCGCAGTGGGTTGCATAAGTTATTATAGATCGCACAGCTTTTTCGGTAAAGTCCAAAAACCTTAAACAGAACTCACCCGCTGTAACTTTTTACAACCCCTTTACGCTCCAGGCTGTCAACTGTTTCGCTATCATAACCCAGTGATTGAAGAATCTCATTTGTATGCTCGCCGTGCTTTGGTGGCGGCAGGCGCAGTTCACCGGGTTGGCCTGAGAAAAGCAGCGGGAAACCGGGGGTTATTTCATTCCCGCACCCATCTGCTTCTTCGCTAATCCAAAATTCGCCGTTACAGCTGATTGGATGAGCAATCGCTTCGCTTAGACCTAGAACCGGTTCACAGCAAGCATCAACATTACTAAAGAGATTTTCCCATTCATTTCTGGTTTTATCTTTAAAAAGCGAAGCGACTTCATTGATCAGTTCTTCCCGGCAGTTCTGATCAAACTGAAGTGGAATCCACTGCTCTTTGCCGGCCGTTTCGCAGAAACTCTGCCAGAAAAGCGGTTCCAGCGCGCCCAGACTCATATATTTTCCATCGGCTGTCTCGTAGATATTGTAGCAGGCGTAAGCGCCGGTAAGATGTCCCCGGCCGCGTCTGGGTGGATCTTCCGGTCCGTTTAAACCTGAAGCGGCGTAAATCAACCAGGGCAGTAATCCGCGGGTCATTGACACATCGACAAACCGGCCCTTTCCGCTCTGCTGCCGTCCATATAAAGCAATCATAATACCGCTTAAGGCCATTAAAGAACCTCCGGCAATATCGGCGATCTGTACTGCCGGCATAACCGGGGGGGTGTTCTCCCCGGCGCTGAGCTCAAGCAGCCCTGCCAGCGCCGTGTAGTTAATGTCGTGCCCCGCTCTATCCCGGTAGGGCCCTTCCTGACCATATCCGCTTATTGCGGCATAGATCAAACCCTGGTTGATTGAGCTTAGATCCCGGTAACCCAAACCAAGCCGATCCATCATCCCCGGCCGAAAACCCTCAACCAGTACGTCAGATCTGGCTGCAAGTTTTCTTATAACAGCGCGGCCTTCTTCAGTTTTCAAATTAAGGGCCACACTTTTTTTATTCCGATTCAACATTCGGAAAAAAGAACCACTGCCTTTAATAGAATTGCCGACGAACCGTGTAAGGTCGCCGGCAAATGTATCTTCTATTTTTATGATTTCTGCTCCGTAATCACCCAAGATCATCGTGCATAGGGGTCCCGGGAGCAGTCTGGTCAGGTCCAGGACCTGCAGGCCCTTAAGCGGCAGCTGCTTACCGCACTCATGGGCGGCCATTACCTGTGTGTATAGTGCGGCAGCAGAATTGGACCAACCCGGTCTTCTGCCGCACCTGTCTCTTCCAGTTCCCTGTGATAAGACGCCAGGTGGTCAAGGTTTAGGTTTTCCGGTACAGGCATCTCTTTACTCTTTGCTGCAGCATCTCTGCCGGCCCGCCTGCCGAAAACAATGATATCCAGCAGGGAATTGCCCATTAGTCGGTTGGTGCCGTGGATACCGCCGGCTGCTTCTCCCGCTACATAGAGATTTTCAACACTGCTGTGGCCGTTTTCATCAATTAAAAGCCCGCCATTCTGATAGTGCAGGGTCGGATATATCAGCATCGGCAGCTTGCGGATATCGACGTCGAAACGCTGGAATTGCCGCATCATTGCCGGCAATTGTTTTTCGACAGTCCCTTCACCGTGGGTCAGTTCAATCAGCGGTGAGTCAAGCCATACGGCGGTGATACCTGTCGGCAGCGGCACTCCCAGTTCGCGCTCTTCACATTCGCGGATAATCGCCGATGACTCAACATCGCGGGTCTCCAGGTGATAGACGAATTGTTCGCCCTTGATGTTAAGCGGTGTAGCGCCTAACCCGCGAGTCTTCTCCGTAACCAGGAGCCCCAGCAGCTGCGGCGGATATGCTCCACCGGTCGGGTGATACTGAATCGAGTCGGCATAAATTGTTTTTGCTCCCGCCCTGTAGCCCATAACCAGGCCATCAGCTGTAGCTCCGTAATGGTTGCTGGTCGGAAAGCCGCGGTAGTGCAGCCTTCCCGAGCCTCCTGTAGCCATAATAACCGTCTTGGCCCTGGCAACCTGGTACTGTTCAGTCTCCAGGTTATAGAGAACCGCTCCGGCAGCACGACCCTTATCATCAAGGATCACTTCAACTGCAGGGCTGAATTCAATCACGGTAATTCCTTTGTTGATTACTTCATCTCTTAAGGTCCTCATGATTTCAGCGCCGGTGTAGTCGCGGGCGGCGTGCATCCGTTTGCGCGAAGTCCCCCCACCGTGAATAGTAATCATCGTGCCGTCTTCTTTTTTGTCAAACATAGTTCCCATGTCTTCGAGCCACTTGATTACCAGCGGTGCATCCATAACCAGCGCCCTTGCAAGCTCGGGCACATTTTCGAGACGGCCACCGCCCATCACATCAAGGTAATGGATGGCAGGGGTATCGTTTTCCTTATCGGCAGCCTGGATACCACCCTGTGCCATCATAGTGTTGGCATCGCCAAAACGCAGCTTTGTCGCAATCAGCACGTCAGCTCCGGCTGCGTGTGCGTCAAGCGCCGCAGCAGCCCCCGCTCCGCCACCGCCAATAATCAACACGTCAACATCATAATCAGGCGGCGCATTCAGGTCGATTTCAAGATCACGCAGGCGGCTCCAGGATTCAAACACATCGGCCATTTCAGTAGGCATACGAGCGCCTTTGTTCACACCTACTTTTATTTCCCTGAAACCGTCTTCGATATAATCGGGATGGAACTTCTCTAAAACTTCACGTCGTTCCTCCTGAGACATTCGCGGAAAATTAACGCCGACCCGGGAGGCCCTGGTTTCTTCCACCTTTTTCATTAACTCCAGCAACTGTGGTGTATAAGCCAACTTAAATGCTCCTCCTCTCCAGGTCTACTTCTCAATTTCACGGTTATTATAAAGTTCCTGCAATTTTTCATTATCAGCTACAACCAGCTCATCTATTTCAGCATCTAACCTGCCTTCTTCGATCGCCTTTGCCCTTTCTTCAAGAAAAGCATCAGGCCTGGCAATATAGCGGCCGTAAAGGCGGCGGGCAGTCAGAGCAGCATTGTAATGGACTATATTCGCCGGGCAGCGTGAAACACACAGTCCGCACATCAGGCAGTCGAAAGAAATATCGGCCGCCTTTTCGAAATCACCGCGCTGGATGTAGGCAATATACTGCATCACATCAATATCCTGCGGGCAAACCTTGCTACATGAGCTGCAGCCCAGGCAGCGGTACACTTCAGGATATAGCTGGGCAAAATGAGCCATTGTGGGCTTGATATCTTCCAGGTTGAAGTTTGCTTTCCGGCCCGGGAAAAATGGTATCTGGGCCAGGTACATGCCATCTTCAACCTTGGTCTGGCAGGCCAGGCCAACTTTTAACTCATAATCCCCGGCCATCCTGTAAACAGTGGCGCAGGCGCCGCAAAAACCGGCCCGGCAGCCACAGCCTCGCACAAGCTGGTAGCCGGCATATTCCATTGCATCTATGATTGTAAGCGTTTCAGGTACAGTGTAACGCTTACCCATTAAATAAATATCAACCATCGCTATTTTGTCTGCCATATTATCCTCCTTCTTACTCGGCCGGAGCTTCGGGAATAAAGCCCTTATCCATTGCCAGCTTTGTATAATCCTGGGCTCGTTTGATCGTCTCTTCAGCTTTTTTGTATATTTCTTCGCGGCTCATCACAATTCTTGCCAAACCTTCTTCAATTGCTTTCATTGCAGTCGCCGTGGCTACACGGGGGAATACTTCCCACATATCCATTGTCGGCAGGATTTTTTCCGGATCCATGCCTCCGTCAGGCGCACAGGCCGCAAGCTCCTCAGCCGCCGCTATGCACATCGTATCAGAAATTCCTGTCGCCTGAACATCCAAAACACCGCGGAAGATTGCCGGAAATCCGAGTGAGTTGTTGACCTGGTTTGGAAAATCTGAACGGCCGGTTGAAACTATCTTCGCTCCGGCTTCCTGGGCTTCCCAGGGCCAGATTTCCGGAATCGGATTGGCACAGGCAAAAACAATCGCATCTTCTGCCATACTTTCCACCCATTCTTTTTTAATCGTATCCGGGCCGGGTTTTGAAAGCCCTATCAGCACATCGGCACCCTTGCATGCATCGGCGGCATCGGTGGTCAAACCGTCACCATTGGTAATTTGTGCCAGTTCCCACTTGACGGGATGCTGTTCCTTAAGCTCGGTGCGCCCTTTGTGAAGGATACCCTTGCTGTCAATCATAACCACTTTTTTGGAATCCGCGCCTGCCGCAATAAGCAGCCGGATAGTGCAGATATTGGCTGCTCCGGCACCCAGCATGACTATTTTTGCATCACCCATTTTTTTGTTGACAATTTTCAGGGCATTAATCAAACCGGCCAGGGTAACCAGGGCAGTTCCCTGCTGGTCGTCATGCCAGACCGGTATATGACATTCTTCTCTGAGCCGATCCAAAACATAGAAACATTTGGGGCTGGCAATATCCTCAAGGTTAATCCCACCGAAGCATGGCTGCATCAGTTTTACAAATTTAATCAGCTCATCTGCATCCTTCGTATCGACACAAACGGGAAAAGCATCGACACCGCCCAGGTATTTAAAAAGCAGCGCCTTCCCCTCCATGACAGGCATGCTCGCTTCGGGGCCGATATCGCCAAGGCCTAATACCCTGGTGCCATCCGAAACAACGGCCAGAAAGTTGCCTTTATTGGTGTACTCATAAACCAATTCTTTGTTATCGGCAATCGCCCTGCACGGTTCGGCAACGCCCGGAGTATACCAGATCGCAAAATCTCCGATTCCCCGCACACAACACTTTAATGTGGTTTCCATTTTGCCCTTATAGAAGGGGTGTAAACGCATCGCATCCTGAGCCGGCTTTTTTGCCTTGGCCAGTAATTCATCTTTGTTCATGGTCATTCTCATATCCCCGCTTTCCTATTAAATTATTAAGCTTAAATCGGAGGCCGTTTTGGCCTGAGCTTTAAAGCTCTAATTCCGGCTCCCGCCTACTGACCTCTGACCTTTGACTTGCTACCTGGCATACTCCCTGGCGCCTTCTGCATATAGATCGTTTCCATAAGCATCGTTTATAACCGTAGCCGGAAAATCTTCTACTTCCAGGCGGTGAATCGCTTCAGCGCCAAGTTCCGGATAGGCTACAACTTCACTTTTTTTAATTTTCTTCGATAATAGCGCACCGGCACCGCCTACGGCAGCCAGGTAAAGCCCTTTATGCTTCTGCAGGGCATCCTTAACAGCCTGGCTGCGTAAGCCTTTACCGATACAGGCTTTCATACCTTGCTCCAGCATACGCGGTGTATAAGCATCCATCCGCCCGCTGGTCGTCGGACCGGCTGACCCGATAGCCTGGCCCGGCTTGGCCGGTGTTGGTCCTACATAATAAATGAATTGTCCCTCCAGAACGATCGGTAACGGCTCACCTTTATCCATCAGTTCAACCAGTTTCTTATGAGCTGCATCACGGGCAGTATAAATAACCCCGTTAATCAGGACATTGTCTCCGGCTTTCAATGACATAACAACTTCATCTGTCAATGGGGCCTGAATTTTTTTCGGTTCCATAACAGCCTGCCTCCTTTCTCTCGTAAACAGTTAGATAATCCGTTCCAGGTGCCTGCAGGCATGGCAGTTAATATTAACCGCCGCAGCCATACTGGCAATATGGGATGGGAAGGTTTCGATGTGAACTGCGAGGGCGAAAGTCCTTCCGCCAAAGCCCTGGGGCCCGACTCCAAGATCATTGATTTTTTTCAGGATAGTTTTTTCCAGTTCAGCAAATTTGCTGTCGGGGTTGGGCTCCCCAACTGAACGGAATAACGCCTTCTTAGCCTGCACCGCGACCTTGTCAAATGTTCCACCTATGCCTACTCCTACTACAATAGGCGGGCAGGGGTTCGGTCCTGCTGCTTTGACATGATTAACTACAAAGTCGATTACACCGGCCTCGCCGTCTGATGGCTTCAGCATTTTCACCGCACTCATATTCTCGCTTCCGCCACCCTTCGGGGCAAATGAAATTTTTACTTTTTCACCGGGTACAATATCGGTATAGATTACTGCAGGGGTATTATCCTTGGTGTTTACCCGATCATACAGCGGATCAGTAACAACCGACTTGCGCAGGTATCCCTCTTCATAACCCCGTTTAACACCGGCATTAATGGCTTCTTCAAGTGTTCCACCGGTTAAATGAACTTCCTGGCCCCATTCAACAAAAAAAACAGCAAATCCTGTATCCTGGCAGATGGGGATTTGCTCATCCCGGGCAATTTCCACATTCTCAATCAGCTGTTTAAGTACCTCTTTACCCGTTGGCGATTCTTCCTTTTCCAGGGAATCTTTTAAAGCAGTAAATACATCATCCCCCAGATAGATGTTTGCATCCTGGCACATCTCAGCCACGTGGTCGGAAATAACTGACGCGGCAAGTTCCCGCAAAACCATACACCTCCCTGATAATCTTAAGTATTGAGCTTAATGCATACTCACTCTTATTTATTTTTCTGCTTCGGGTTACAAAATCCTGCCGGCTATTATAAAATTTATTATAATTCTAAAATTTATTATAATTAGGTAAAACAGACCTGACGAATAGCATATATTAACTCTTTATTTAACCATATCCTGCCTACCTTACAACATTCGTGACGCTTTCGGCAAAACGGTAATATATATCACTAATTAATCACATTTTTCCGAAGCGCCAACCCTCTCCATAAGGCAATCCCAATCGTGATCTACTTCCTCCTGCAGGGCCTGCACCCTTAGTTCATCCATCTGATTGAAGCGGCGCTGGCGGCTGAGATATTCTGTAAGCGGAGTTCTTGTACGTTCCGGCATCCAGGTCATCTCCCAGGAAACACCGTTTCTTATTTCATATAAGGGGAAGAAACCGGTATTAACTGCCAATCTTGAGAGTTGTATAGTGTCGGATGATTCCGTACCCCAACCCGGGGGACAGGGTGATAAAATATGAATAAAGCGAAAACCACTGATTTCTTTCGCTTTCTTTAGCTTAATTTCCATATCTTCCGGGTAAGCAACTGTCGCCGTAGCAGCATAAGGTATACCGTGCGCCGCCATAATCTGCATAATGTCTTTTTTCTGTCCTGCTTTAAAAAGCGGATAAGGGGCCGTGGCAGTTCTTGCTCCAAATGGCGTAGCTGAACTGGTCTGCATACCGGTATTCATGTAAGCTTCATTATCATAGCAGATAAAAATATAGTCTTCATTGCGCTGGGCCGCTCCTGACAAAGCCTGAAGGCCAATATCAAAGGTCCCGCCGTCTCCCGCCAGCACAACTACCGTTGTATCATGCTTGCCTTTAGCGTTGAGACCGCGCTTAACTCCGCTGCCAACTGAACCGGCGCTGGGAAAGGGGCAGTGCAGGATCGGGCATTTAAGGGCGGTAAGAGGCGGCATCCCGGATATAATACTCCAGCAGGATGCTGTCAGCACCAGGACCAAATTTGGACCCAGGGCCCGGGTCAGGTAGCGGACCGCAAGTGCAGCTCCGCATCCGGGACAGGCATTGTGGCCGGAATACAGCATTTCTGATTCACGGTTCAGCTCTTCAATTTTCATAGCAAATCAACCCCCCACTTTTCCTCAACACGATTTTCCACAGGTCCTGAATCGAGCATATTTTCCAGCATTTGAAGAGTAAGATCGACGCCTCCGGCTAAAACCATATCCTGTACTGCCGGCGGCTTTTCCACTCCATATAGAGCAGCCCGCAATTCCTGGGCAAATATTCCACCCATTCCAGTGGAACAGTTGCGATCTACAACAACAACTTTTTCCACATCGTGAGCCTCGATTACGCTGCAAAGTTGATCAGCCGGGAACGGGCGAAACATCCGCAGTTGGATCAACCCTACGTTATTTAATTGCGGCAGTGACCATCTGACTGTTTCAGAAGTACTGCCGGCAGCCAGTATCACAGTTTTAGCCCCGGGTGGGATTACACAGTCTATCACCTTATAACTGCGTCCAAATATTTCTTCATAGCGCTTATTGATATCTTCGAAAACAGCGGGCGCCCGCAGCATTGTTTCATGCCGGTTTTTAATTAAGAGCATCTGGTTTTCGCCTGTAGTCAGGGCATGCATGTTTCCCGGAGTACCCGGTTGGACCTGGGCCTGAAAAATCGGCGCCCCGATTAAGTTACGTACATCTTCTTTTTCCGCTACATCCACCGCTTCATAAGTATGCGAAACATAGAAACCGTCGAATACTACCATGCAGGGCAGAAGCAACTCCTCACTCAGGGCATAAGCCTGAAGGACGGTGTCAAATACCTCCTGGGCATTTGAGCAATAAATTTGCATCCACCCGGTATCACGCTGGCTGAGACTGTCACCCTGGTCAGGATCAAGACTCCAAGGCGCACCTATCGTCCGGTTTACGTTGACCATGACAATCGGAACGCGGGCTCCGCTGCACCAGTGAATTATTTCATGCATATAAGCCAACCCGTGCGAAGCAGTGGCAGTAAAGACTCTTGCTCCTGAGGCTGAAGCTCCATAACAGCTTGCCAGGGCGGCATATTCTGATTCCACACTGACAAACTCACCGCCCAGTTCCCCTTTGGCGTCAAAATTAGCCAGGGTTTCAACAATTGCCGTCTGGGGAGTAATCGGGTAAGCAGCCACAAAATCAACTCCTACACGCTGAACGGCTATGGCTGCAGCCTGACTTCCGCTGATTAACTCAAACGACATAATTACCTGCCTCCTTCCATTAGCATGGCCTGGGCAGGGCATTCCTGAACGCAAATACCGCACCCCTTGCAATAGTCCATGTTAATCTGATAGCGGTTGCCTACTATTTCGACAGCCATATCCGGGCAGAAAATATAGCAGATTCCGCAGGAATTACAGGTTCCACACCCCAGGCAGCGGCCGGCTTCTTCATTCGGTTCTGCCTGTTTCTGCTGCAAGCTGAGATTGATTTTCGCCTCCAGATTTAAATCCTCAAAAGCAACCGGGTCCTCCACGGGCAGCATCAATTCAGGCTCAGGAAGGCCGCTACTACGGGCAATAATTGTCATAGCGGCAATTCGTCCCGCCCTGATTGCCTCGGGTACAGTTGCCGGGCCGCTTACCAGATCACCACCGGCAAAAATTATAGCCTCTTTTTCCAATTTCCCGAACACCGAAAGATCAATTTCCTGGCCAAGAGCCATAATAACAGTTCCGCAGTTTTCTTTGAAAGAACGGCTCTGATCGACAGTTAATCCTTCACGGTTGGTTTTGCAGTGGTCAAATATTACCGTTTTCACATAACTATTGCCTTTTTCTATTTCCCTCGGCAGGGCATTAAATACGAGCTCGACCCCTTCATGTTCCGCTGCTTCAACTTCTGTCTGGTTTGCCGGCATTTCAACCCTGCTGCGGCGGTAGATTAACTTGACATGGTTTACGCCGTTCATCCGCAGTGCACAGCGGGCGCTGTCTACAGCGGCATTGCCTCCACCAATAACTACAACCGGGTCCTCAATAGCTGGTGGCTGTCCGCTGTTAACCAGGCTTAAAAAATCGAGAGCATTCCAGACTCCACTGTATTCCTCACCGGGAATCCCCGCCTTACGTGGTTTCCATGCCCCGGGGGCCAGGAATACATTTCCGTATTCCTCGTACAGTTCTGATAACTGAACATCTTTACCGATATTGCAACCGCTGATAAATTTTATTCCTTCTTCTTTCAACACGTCGATCTCTTTCTTTAATATCCTCCGCGGCAGGCGGTATTCAGGGATCCCTAAAGCAAACATGCCCCCGATCACCTTTTCACGTTCAAAGACAGTAACTATATAGCCGGCTTCATTTAGATAATAAGCACAGCTGAGTCCTGCCGGTCCCGAGCCTACAACAGCAGCTTTACCACTGATTCCCTTTGGCTTATCCTGTCGTTTATAATTTCTGAGCCGCCATTCGCCGATCGCCCGTTCCACTGCATCAATCTCAATAGACTGGTCAAGCTGGCCCCGATTGCAATTTTCAGTGCAGGGGTGAAAACAGACGTGGCCGGTCAGGGCTGGAAAAGGGTTATAACTGCTCACGATCTGCCAGGCCTCTTCCCATTTGCCATTTTTAACAGCCTCCAGCCAAACTGGTATTTCACCATTTAAAAGACACCCCTGGCGGCAGGGAGAAAGTCTGCTGCCTTTCTCAGGAGTCAGAAAACGCCATTCCCCTGTTTTATTGGCAGAACTGGGCTCTTTTCCGCATGAGAAACAGATCTCTTCTTTAATCACTTCAGGTAACAAGCCGTCCCACCTCCTTTACGCTTTCATAGCCTTCGGTTGCAGCGCTTATATTAGCGTCAACACTGACAGAAACTCTTTTTTTAATAGATACAACCAGGTTTTCCAGAGAAGCCAGACCGCTGATCCGGCCCATGGACCCCAGCATAACAGTATTTACCATCGGGAAACTGCCGATAGCTAGTTTATGTTTCCATGCTATCTCCGTTGCATCCACTGTCATTATTTTAAACCGGTTATCCTGGGCCAGTATTCCTGCCATATTATCTTCCCAGCCTTCTTTCCCGTTTATGAGCAGGGTTCCCTCTTCTTTGAGCCCTGCAATCAGGGTGCTTCCGGTAATCGTAGAATCGAAAACGACCACATAGTCAGGCTGATAAATCCGGCTGCGCGGCATCAGGCGGTTTTTGCTGACTCGAATAAAAGCCGTTACGGGGGCGCCGCGTCTTTCAGCGCCAAACAGTGAAAATGCCCGGGCGTAGTAACCTTCAAGAAAGACTGCTTCAGCAAATATTGACGCTGCAACCACTATACCCTGGCCACCTCGCCCGTGCAGCCTGAATTCAAGCATCTCTTTCATAGATAGAACTCCTCCCCTGCAATATCTTGCAAATTGTAATTGTTTGCTTGCAAAATACTGCATGTTTTAATCACCCAGACTGGGAATAATTTAGTTTTTCTCTCAGTTTTTCTTCAGCAAACAGATCTGCCACCTTTTGCGGCAATAAGTTCTGATCGCGGGAGCGCCGGAAAATCTCTTTCAGCCGGACTTCGATACGGCTAATGATCTCTTTGATTTCTGCACGGTTTTTGTTACCCTGCCTGCTGTATTCAACAAATATTATTCCACCGGCATTAATAATGTAATCCGGAGCATAGAGTATACCGCGTTCTTTTAATGCTGACCCATACTTATCTTCTTTTAAAACATTGTTGGCAGCTCCGGCAACGATCCGGCAATTAAGCAGGTCAACGCTTTCACTATTGATAACACCGCCACCGCCACATGGCGAAAAAATATCACATTTCTGCTTTACTATCTCTTCGGGTGATACAACCCGGGCATTCCAAAGCTCTTCTGCCTTTTTCGTTTTTTCCTCGTCAAGATCGGCAGCAATAATCCGTGCGCCTTCGGAAGCAAGATGCACACACAGGGCATGACCGACGCTGCCAATCCCCTGAACAGCGATAGTCAGGCCCTCCAGGCTGGAGGATCCGAAAACTTCTTCTGCGCATGCCTTAATTCCTTTCCAGGTTCCGAAAGCCGTAAACGGAGAAGGGCTGCCTAAAGCGGAACCACCAATAACATGCTCTGTTTCCATGCGCACACAATCCAGGTCATATTCCTCTGTTCCCATATCGGCGGCAGTAATAAATCTTCCGTTCATCCTCTCGACGAAACGTCCGTAAGCCCTGAACAGGGCTTCGCTTTTATCACGGCAGGGGTCACCGATTATGACTCCCTTTCCACCCCCGAGCGGCAGTTCAGCTGCAGCAGACTTGTAACTCATGCCGCGGGCTAAGCACATAACATCATCAACGGCAGCCTCTTCATTCAGGTAAGGCCACATCCTTGTTCCTCCCAAAGCAGGGCCGCGTGCCGTGCTGTGTATCGCAATTGCCGCCTTCAATCCTGTTTCAGCATCATGAACGAGGGTCACCTCCTCAAATCCCTGTTCTGCCATTCTGCCCAGGTAACCGGACATGAGCATCCCTCCCAGCATATTATCTTTGTTACTTATTAAGATTCGCAATTTTCATACCATGTTTCAGCAAGTTTTAGATTTTACCTTTGAAATAAATTTGAAGCCATTGTTTTTTCTAACTTCCAACCTCAAGCATGGCGCAGAGCTCAGCGAATGGATACTTATAATAACGATAGCTGGTTTGAAAAATAAAATTGATTTAAAGATGTTACCGTAAGCCTGGAGTGAAAGTAAAGCGAGCAGTTTAGAAGTGGCGGCAAAGCAAAAACTTGCACAGGCCGGACCGCAGGATGCAGTCCGCCGAACTCCAGCGCAAGCGAATGGTGAGGGAAGCCGTCGTGCAAGGATGAAGCAGAGGCGCACACACTTCTGCGCACAGCGATCAGTGAATGAAGGCTTACGGTTAAGGCTGACATTAATCTTTACTAAAGCCCCGGAACGGATTTAAAGTGAGCGATTAGTTAAAGATGGCTTATCGTAACGATAGCCGGCTTGATAAATAAAGTTTGATTTATGGTGAGGGAAGCATTAATTATATAAGCTTATGCTGATGAAGTTTGTTGTAGAGGTTGCGAATC
>Ga0114946_10000094_pt1 | contig 46760 bp, 33 predicted proteins | sample WalLakDeSediment_FD_88676 | JGI IMG/M metagenome (GOLD analysis project Ga0114946, IMG submission 88676) | Lake sediment microbial communities from Walker lake, Nevada to study Microbial Dark Matter (Phase II) - Walker Lake 11/02/13 Deep Sediment | ecosystem: Environmental > Aquatic >... | reverse complement strand
GCTTCGCTGACCGATTCGCCAAAACGTACCCGAAGGGGTACCGGATCATGTCCAGGAGTTTCCCCGGCAATGAGCTGGATACCACCATGCAGTTCCGTGCCAAAGTCAAGGCACAAACCGGAAGCTTCCTGCTCGTGTTTCAGCACACACCCGGCCCTGGCCCATACCGTGGCCTGTCCCGATCCTGAACAAAGCAATATCTCCATGTTGCTTGGTTTAAGGCTGCCTTGGCTATGCCAGACAATCCTCCTTGGTTGAACATATTCGCGGACTCTAGGATCCCGCGACGTATCCGAATCCAACACCATTCTCCCGATCTCTTCCCATGAGCCATGGACATCAATCCATGAACAAGGTCCAGGTCATACTCTTCGGTTTCACCTTGACCTTCACATCCACCTTGAATTCCCTGTCCAGAACAACGGTTTTGCTCTTTCCTCCCTTAGGCCTCATCCTGGCCCGATCCGTGAAACCCGCATAATACAGAGGTATACTCAATGTCTTCTGGAGCGTTTGCCCGGTCGGATTGAACACGATCAACATGGCTTTTTCTTCCAGGTCAGGATTTACATGCAACATCCAATCCAAATCCCGGCCGTCCGCTCTTCTTCCATGAATCAGATCACTCTCCAGAATATCTCGATACTTCTTGAACCAGTCCACCCATCTCTTCACCATCTCACGGGTCCTGTCCGTGTCAAAGAGCCTGGGACCTCTATAACAAGCCTGCACTCCCAAAGCCAGATTGCTGTAGAGCATCCTTTCGTAATGGTCCAAATGGACATCCAGGGGCTCGATAGTGGCAGCCTCTCCTCCACCGTGATATTCGGTCAAGGGAACGAACATCCATCCCATACTCGGTGTTTTTTGCCAGGTTCCGTCAAAGATGTTCTGGCGGGTATGAACTACTTGTTGATCCCTGGGCAAAGACCAGTTGACCTCACGATATCCCATGCCAGATTTGTTGGAACCAGCCAGATAATAATAGTCCGGAACGTTCAGATAGATGCCTTGGCCTCTGCACCAAGCATAGAAATCCGTGATCATTCTCCATTGCTTCCATCTGGAATCCTCTAAGCCGTCATGTCCAGGATGGTCCCTCGAGGCGCATACATCCCCTGGATAGGACCCGTCGTGTTCCAATAAGCGAAATCCGGTTGTTTCGAAGAATCGATAGAGCTTACGAAAGTATTCTTGTCCCCACGCACTTCCAAGACAGGGGGAATTCCCAAAGGTGGGACTCATCCCTTCGGGCATGACCACATCATGCCCCCCTCCAACGCTGCGGGATGCCAACAGGGAATAGCCCCCGATTTCCACCCCTCTTTCTTTGGCATAGCGAGCATAATCCTTCATGCGATCCAGGGTTTGGGGACGCTCATCCTCCGCGTCGAATCCGCTACCAAAGGTAAGAATCACCATCTCGAATCCCACGATCGAGCATTGATCGATGGCGTTTTTGACGGTTGTCGGATCAGCATATCGAACATGCATCATGAGTGGGTTTTCCGTGACCCAGGGCGCCAGGGTTCTGTACATCCTCCGTTGCGCCAAACCGTTTCTTTCCCTGTCATAGCTATCCCAAACAAGCAAGAAAACACGAAAGGTCTCGAAGGACTCCCCGGGATTCAAGATCTGATGGGGACCCAAGGAGGGGGACACCTCGAGAAGACAAGGATTCGCCCTTGGATAATCCACCTGGGTATGATAGTCCGGATCCGGCACCCAACGGAACGAGAAGTGGGAAGTCAAGCCTGAGGTCATCCCTCCCATGGAATGATCTGTCTCCACATGAAGGTTCGGAGTCTGAAAAGAGCCTCCTGCAGCCTCCGGGGCAGAACCGTATTCCACCGCGGCCAGGATCTCGCTCGTGAACCTGTCGAGAAGCACGGCATCCTGGGCCTCATTGAGAATGACGAGCCACTTGGACAGACAAGGCATTCCATCGTACAACTCATAGTAGACGGAGACTTTGATGCCTCGAAACTCAGGAAAATCCGCGGTCTCGGGCATCTCATAGTCCATACGCAAAGAGATGCCGGCCGGCGGCCATTTCGCCTTCGGAGCATGATGTCGGACGCGCGACCATTGCATCCGAGGCTCGATCTGACCCACCTCGAATCCCACAAAAACCATATCCCTGTCTCCGGCCTCCAGCTCTTCCAGCCACTCAGGCAAGAGATACGCGTGATTGGGTTGTCCATGCAATCCTCCCACGTGGAAGGGAACCCCATTCAGCACGACCGTGGCCTCCGGCTTCACCGCGCGCAGAATAGACATGCCTGTCATCAGATTGTCAAATGCTACGGTGGCGCAGTTTGGTTCCCACAGAAAGGTTCTGGAAATGAGCCCATTGCTCAAGATCAATCCCTTGTCCTTGTCATAAGGGTCCACCCTCGCTCTATAAGCCGAAGAATCCAGAAGCCAGTCCCTGGATCGTCCTTCCTTTGGCCATGGATCTCGATTCTCCATCGACATGCCCTCTCTTTCCCCTGTCACACCCAGGATCAGGATCCACATCCAGGTCCGACATTCGAACCATCGCATCCAGTCTACCTCCTGAAACCTTCTCGAACGGATTCTCTTTTGAATCAGGCGGACGCTTCCTCGCTCCTTGACTCATTTATGCAAGCAGTTTACCATTCGGCCGTGTTCTGTGCCTCTATGGATATTTTTTCACTGGAGTATCCCAATGAAACCGAGACGAAATCTTATCACGGCAGGTATCCTTTTCTTCCTTCTGGCACTTTTCCTGACCGCCAAGATCTTCAAACACAAGGCGGATGCGCGTTTCTTCGAGGAATATGACGCGGCCTTGTCCTTTGAAGAACAGGTTTTTTCCGATGTCTTGTTGGATGAGACGAAGAAAAGCTTTGGTCGGGAAGCCTTGCGCCATTTCAGGAGAATTGAATATACGATTCAAGCCAGACCTGGAGAGAAGATCCCTGCCCTGCTCGCCCTTCCCCCAGCCACTGAAGGGAAGGTTCCCGTGGTTCTCTTTCTGCACGGAAGTCACCAGGACAAGGAGTTCCTGGACCAGATTGCAACCCCTTTCACCCAAACAGGCTTTGCCATGGCAAGCTTTGACCAGCATATGAGAGGGGAAAGGAAGGTCGAGGGGAAACTCAGACAAATTCTCGCCTATCGGGAACGATCCTGGAAGACCGTGAACGATGCTCGTAGAATACTGGATTACCTGTCCAGCAGACCTGATATCGATTCAGAGGGTTTGTACCTGGTCGGAGCCAGCTATGGCGCCATCACGGGATGCACGGTTGTCGCTCGAGACAAGCGACTCAAAGCAGCGGTCCTGGTCGTGGGAGGTGGCAATCTGAAAAGCCTGGTGAATTCTCCTTCGGTGCGGGATTATCTACCCTCTTGGGCCAGGTCCCTTGCCACGCCTCTCATCGCATGTCTGATGCGTCCAGCAGAACCCATCTTGTACGCGCCCCAAACCTCCCCCACCCCTGTTCTCATGCAAAATGGAGACGCTGATACCGTGGTGACACCTCAATCAGGACAAGCGCTCTACGACGCCCTGGGAAATCCCAAAGAGATACGGTGGTATCCGTGCGATCATCCTGGAGTCAGGGACATAGATGATCCCGTGGTGTTGCAGATCCTGGAGGAAGGACTCCAATGGCTCCTGGAGAAAGAGAGGGGAAGGTCGCATGTATCCTGAGTTCATCCACAAACTGAAATACCCCCCCAAATCGAACCGTCCCATCCCTTTCTGGTCCTGGAACGAGAGGCTCTCCAAAGAGGAAACCCGCCGGCAGATCGCGGAGATGGACCGCGCGGGAATCGGCGGATATTTCATGCACGCTCGCGGAGGTCTCCAGACCGAGTATATGGGCAAGGAATGGATGGAAAACATCCAGGTCGGAGTAGAGGAGGCCAGGCTACGCGGCATGGGCGCGTGGGCCTACGATGAAAATGGATGGCCCAGCGGTTTTGGGGATGGACGTGTCAACGGACGCGGGGAGATCTATCAGCAGAAATATCTGCGCTTTGATCATGTTGCAGTGCCAGGTCAGTTCCAGGATGCGCGGACAATCACGTATGTTTCGACGGAGGAGGGTTCCTGTCTTCGTTTTTTTTACGAGGTAAATCCTTTCTATGTGGACACCCTGGATCCCACGGTAACCCACTTTTTCCTCGAGGAGATCTATTTGCCCTATGCCCAACGTTTCGAGGAATATTTGGGAGATGCCATGCCAGGTTTTTTCACGGATGAACCCCAGATCTCCAGAAACGGCATTCCCTGGTCTTTGATCCTTCCCACGAGATATGAACAGGTCTACGGGGAAGATCTCCTCGGTCTCTTGCCACATTTATTCTTTCCCCTGGATGGACACAAACGGACCAGGTATCGCTTCTGGCACCTAGTACAGGAACTGTTCGTCACGTCCTTTACCGAACAGATTTTCCTGTGGTGCGAAAAACACGGTTGCCAGCTCACCGGTCACATGGTCCTGGAAGAGACCCTCCACTCCCAGATCACCTCCAACGCCGCTGTCATGCCTCACTATGAATTCTTCCACATGCCAGGGATGGATTGGCTTGGAAGGCACGTCGAGCCTTCGACCACGCCACTGCAAGTCGCCTCGGTTTGTCATCAACTGGGACATAAACGAATTCTGAGCGAGACCTTTGCCTTGACTGGATGGAATGTCTCCTTCGAGGAACTGAAATGGATCTATGAATGGCAAATGGTTCGAGGTGTCACCCATTTGTGCCAGCATCTGGCGGGATACTCCCTCAGGGGAATCAGGAAAAGGGACTATCCTCCCTCGCTCTTCTATCAACAGCCCTGGTGGGATCAATATAAGGCTTTCAATGACGCCATGTCCCGAATCGGTATGCTCTTGAGTGAAGGAATCCCCCGTTATGAAGTACTCCTTCTTCACCCCCAGTCTTCTGCCTGGATTTGCTTCGACAATCAGTCCAATGCAGGACTCGATGCATTGAACGATTCCTGGATGCGATTGACAAGGGCTTTGGAGCAGGCTCATATTCCCTTTCATTACGGGGACGAGCGGATCTTGAGACGCCATGGAACAGTGGACGGAACTCGCTTGAGGGTTGGACATCAGGCGTATCACGCTGTTCTCGTGCCCCCCATCGAAACCCTGGACAAAAGCACGGCAAGGCTTCTCCTTCAATTCGCCAGGGCTGGAGGCACCCTTATCTGGGTCAACGGCCGTCCCTCTCTCCTGGAAGGAGAACCCTCGGACCAGATAGAAGCCCTGATTCGAGAAGGTATCTGGGTGGAAACGGATTCGGATGCGGTGGATAGACTTCTGCCCAGATTTCAGGTGGGAACGATCCAGGATCCGTCAGGATCCGAAATCCACTCCATCGCGTTCACATGGAGGGACCTGCCCGAAACCCTTGCGGGTGAATCCTGTCGCTTTTACTTCATGGCCAACGCAGACCAGGAAAAGACCATCCGCGCCACCATCACCCTGCCAGGAAAAAGAGTCATTCGTTTTCATATGGAGGATGGCTCCCTACAGGAGATCTTCCACAGGAATGAACGAGACAAGATCTGTCTCCAACATACCTTTTCCGCCATGGGATCCCTGGCGCTGTTCGTCACCGAGGACCCCCAGGGTCTTCGTATTCCGTCATCTTCAGCGTGTTCCTCGAAACACAGCAGCGTCCTTCCTGCCGAACTATTCCAGGGCGAATGGGATCTGGATCTTCTGGAACCCAACGCTTTAGCCCTGGATCGCTGTTCCATTGACTTCGATGGAGAACTTAAGGAGGCGTCGGAACATATCAGCGTGGTTCAATCCAGGGCTCTCTCTCTGGGGCGTCCCGTGGACCTGAAACTTTCTTTCCCCTTCCAGGTCGCTCACATGCCACTCCCCCCGTTTTATTTAGTCATGGAAAGTCCCAACACCTTCCAGATTCAAGTCAATGGAAGGCTTCTTGATCGCGTATTGGGCCAGGATTCTGGTTATTACAGGGACATCTCTTTCCGAAGGATCGAGATCTCCAAATTCCTGAGGGAGGGACCCAATGAAATCACGCTTCGCACTCGGTTTGAGCAATCCCCTTCTGTCATGGACAATCTGGAAAGAGCAAAAGGCTTTGAGGCGGAGAAGAACAAGCTTACCTATGATACGGAAATCGAAGCCGTCTATCTGGTCGGGAACTTCGGTGTTCGAACCCCAGGGAACTTCGAGACCCTTCCCAGGCATGCCATGCGATACAGTGGTCCATTTGAGATCGATATCCTTCCCCGAAGGGTTGTTCTGGGCGACCTGACGTCCCAGGGATTCCCTTTTTTCAATGGAAGTATCAGACTGCGCAAGAATATCTATCTTGAAAAGGCTGACACCCAAGACCGTATCTTTCGCCTCAAGAATAAACGAGCTCAGATCGTTTCCCTGACTGTAAACGATCACCATGCCGCCACCTGGCTCTGGGGGCCCCTGGAGGCGAATCTGAACGGACTCCTCAGGGAAGGTGACAATCGTTTCGAACTGGTGCTCACCGGGGATTTGCGCAATTTGCTGGGTCCACACCATCTGCAAGAAGGGGAAAGTTACAGCGTGGCCCCTTGTTGTTTCTTCAAGGAACCCAATATCTGGGGACATCTTCCATGGAATGATGATACCTGTTTCGTCCAGTTCGGTGTCTGGGTTTGATTCGCGTCGACAAGACCCTTATGAATCCCCGGTTGGGGCCACGATGTTTTATCCATAGGGTCATGCGACAACCCCTGGTCAGCTTTACACAAGGTTTTCGTCCAACCTGCCCAAGGCTTCCAGGGTAAATAGGATTGGATAGAGTTCTTCCGCGTACCAGAGAGAGGAGAAGTAGAGTCCGATAGGGGACGCGGGAAAGGATTGGAAATTCCTTGTCACGTCCTTCAGCCACAGAAGGCCCTGCTCCAAGGCTGACCCATACTGGTGAGGGCATCCACTCAAAGCCTGTATGGCCAAGGCCGTTTCCTCGATCGAGGAAGGCGTTCCGAGTCCACCGCCCCACCCTCCATCCTTGTTCTGAATTCCGGCCAGAAAGGATCTGCCTCTCTCCACTCCGGGAAGTTGTGGACAGCCCAGGATGACCTTGGACGTTCCGTAGGTAGGATTGGTATGGTCCTGTGTGTTTTCATTTCCAAACCAGAGGGGTATCCAGGAACCTTTCTCATCCTGGGTTCTCTGGAGATAGAGAGAAGCCTTTCTCAAGGAGTTCTTCACAGGCACGGCCAGTACGGTTGGCATGTCCGGCAACCAAAGATTCAGGGCTTTTATAGCGTGAGCCGTGATATCAGGACAGCTTCGATCAAAGGGGAGACGACCCCAGCCTCGGCAAAAGGTGGGGATACCCCCATCGCGATTTTGAAGCCCTATCAACCAGCGTATACCTCCTTCAGCGGCCGATCTCGTCTCTGGATCTCGCCCGGCCAGATGATGCAAGGCTACCAAAGCGCCCGAGGTATCGTCCGCGTCCGGCACACCCCCTGGAAGCGGAGTCCATGCCCATCCCCCGGGGGCTGCGCCCGTGAAAGGATGCCTGGCCGTAAACTGCTGGGAAAGAATCCATTTCAGGAGAGATTCCCTTCCTGTTTTCTCCAGATAAGATCGATCCTTCATGATGGAGAATGCCGTCACGGCAGACGTGGTCACCCAGGTAGCCAGATGGGTGTCAATAGGCCAAGACGTCCGGAATCGCGCCGATTTTTCCAGGAAACGCAATCCTTTCTGAACCACGGGATGGCTTGATTCCCCAGCTCCGATCAAGGAGAGGACCACAAAACTGGTCAGGGGGATTGCCTCCAGAAATCCTCCGTTCTCAGGCTGGCATTCTTCCAACACCCGAAGACAACGGGGGGTGACGGATCTTCGAAGAAAAGCGGGAAATCCTCTTTCTCCCTTCCCCCGAAATGCGACCAGTCCCACTGCAATCAAGGCCGGAATGGCATAACTGACCACTGGAAGACGACAAAGGCGCAAAAGACCGTGGGGAAGAGAAGCTATCTCAAAAGGAAGCTGGGGAACCCTGTCCCAGGCCTCCTTGGGAGGACCGATACATCCAGCCAGCGCGCAGGTGGAAAGGATGGGAGCGGAAAAGGTCTTATCCTCTCCATAATGTGCAAGGACCTTTTGAACGATCTCTTCAGGGGTCACTCCCCCGGCCTGCCTCGTCAAATAGTCCTGCAATGTAGACCAGGTAGATGTGTTCCTCTCCCCCTCTCCGCCATAGGACAAGGCGCACCACACCAGAAGGGAGGTGCTGAAATTGCTTAGACTGGTCAAAGTGTCACCCCAACCGCCATCTGCGTTCTGGGATTCTCGCAACCAGCGCAGTCCGCCTTGGATCAACGAGTCGTGTCTTTCGCTTCCTCCCATGGACAAGGCCAGAACGGCCAGGGAAGTGGACAACGCGCTGTCGGAAAGGGAACCTTCCCAATGCGCGTTTCCCTGGGGCGTCCCTTCCACCTTCTCCATCAATAAGCCCGCGGTCCGTTCGATCCCTTGTTCGACGATCTCTCTCACAGCAAAGCTCCCAAGGCCAAGAGTCCGTAAAAGGTATATTCCACATCTGTTGCCGAGTCGATCAAAGAGGCCTGGAATCCGCCATCTTCATTCCAATGCGCTTCGACAAATCCCAAACAGGATCGCCGATTTATCTTGTGATCCATACCTGTCCTGCGAAGGGCATAAACGGCCACCGCGGTGGACAATAGATCAGGCATGGGTGCCCCGGGATGAGGCAGGAAACCTCCGGAAGGACACTGACGTCGCAACAACCAGTCCGATCTCTCCTTGGAAACCTCACCCATCAGCGCGGATTCCATGACCAAGACCGCTGCCATGAGCGTGGTGGTTTCTTGCACCATCTGCGTGATGTTTCCCTGCATGCCGCTTTTCCATGAAGATGGAAGAAGCCAAGATCGCAGAAAATCCGCTGGATCGGCAAGGGACACTCCGGCATCCTCATGACTGATAAAAACCAGGAAGGATGAATAGATGGAAGGCTCAGCATGTCGTCTCATCCTTTCCAGGCTCTCCAGCAAATGCGGCAAAGGGCTCTGGCCGTCCGAGTCCTCATCAAGCCGAGTCCAACATCTCGCCAGACAAGCCAAGTGAACCAGGTCCAAATCCTGGCCCTCCCCAAAGCCTTTGAGATAGGAAAGCAACTTCTCGCGTTCAGGTTCCTCTCCCAGGACCAGGAGCCCATCCACTCCAAACAGGGTGTAATACAAATCGGAGTCTCCTGATCTCCCCCTGAAAGAGCCGTCCCTTCTCCTTCTATTCTTGAAGAAACGCGAGCAAGCGACTGCGGCATCTTCGGATAGACAAGCACGGGCTCGGGACGCCATCTCAAGGGTTTTCGATAGGCTCTGCGAGCTCATCCCCTTCCCTTCCCAACATGCGTCCGATCAATCGGAACAGGAGAATTTTCAAATGGATATCACACAATGGATCCAGCGAGTCCAATGCCTGCCTTCTGTAACGAAAGAAAAGTCCCTGGGCCTCGCGCTTTGAGAGAAGACGGGACAACACATCCCTTGCCTTCGGTGATTTCCTGTTCTCATCGACCAGATCGTCTTTGATCTGATAAGCGACACCCAAAGGCTCACTCAACCTCTTCAAGACGCCGCGAATCGTTTCATCCGCTTTAGCGCAAATCGCCCCGGCTTGAAGCGCCACATCGAATGCCGTACTGGTCTTTCTGCTGAACATGCGCAGGAGATTCTCCAGCGTTGGCATGGCGTCCTTTTTTTCCCACTCCATCTCTTCTCCTTGACCAAGACACATCCTCACATGACCCAAGGCGCAAAGTCGGAGCAGCTCTGATTTGTGCTTGTCGTCAAGTCCGCTTTCCGCAATCAAACGATATCCTTCTCCAAGGAGCAAATCCCCAACGTTCAGCGCAAACGGAACGCCATACTCCTCGTGCAGGGTGTTCATTTCATAACGGAATGAATCGCCGTCTTCAATATCATCATGGATCAAGGATGCCTTATGGAAACATTCCAAAGCCACGGCCACTCTTCGAAGAGATACAGGCAAGCTCTCCTGGCGGACAAGCGCCCGAAATACGCACATGGCCAGAAAGGGCCGCCATCGTCTTCCTGCGCGAATCAACCACTGGAAAGCCACCTCCCGCGTCATACCGTCCCTTGAAGGAAGCAGTGTGGACAGGAAATCCTCCTGGAAACAAGACTTCAGATCCATACGCAAGGAAGGAAGATCCATGCTTTGCCAGTACGTTCCCTGAGCACAGAGGTGGATCTCTTCCTTGAGCCAATCGAGATCTACCTGGGTCGCGTCACATCCATCGATCAATAGAGGTACCGCGACTCCGGGGATAGCGTCGAATGCCATGACGGGAAAGGAATTCTCCAGAGCGGACAAACAACTGGCGCCAATTGCCGCGTCCAGACCGCCTTGGCGAAGCAGTGAAGCTACCATGTGGGTCCCTTCTGATACGAGAACACTGTACCCGAGATCCTCTGCTTCTTGAATGAGGGATCCGATGGGACACCTCCCACAATTCTCACAAAGAAGTCCCACTTCATCCATTCCTGCCTGGCAAAGTTCCTTGGTCCTCAAGCATTGAGGCAGAAGAAGAATCCTTCGTTCATAAGGGACCGCGGCCACCACATCTCGCCAGATCTCATTACCGACCAGGACCGTAACGAAGTCAAACCAGTTTTCATCGCAACGAACATCATCCAGAATCTCCCGAGCATGGAATCGAATCTGTTCCAGGGAAAGAGGGGGAATCGGCCTGATCCTCTCCACGTATCGCCTGGCCTCTTCTCGCAATCGATTCCTTTCCTCTCGATTCGAGGGAACGGTTTGAGCGCTGAAGGCTTCAGATCTATCCTCACTTGCTTGCGATGGTTTGATTCGATCATCCATAAGCGCCCAATCCACAGAACCATTTCTTCTTCGCCCATCGATAGAAGAAGCTGCGCTCAGGGATCTCTCGTCCCGGTTGATGATGTCCATCCCTGGCTGTCATGGCCTGAATCTCCTGAAGCCCCGTCCCCCTCCCTGTGGTGTCCTTTGCTTCCTGAGAAGACACGAACTTTTCCAAATCTTGCGGGGCTTCCAGAAGGACGCAACCCATGGTTGTTCGCGCCGCGAAGTCCCTGAAATCCCTTAAAAATAGCGAGTTTTGTATCAAGCGATCCACCCGGGCATCCCCCCTGATGTTCTCTTTTGAAAACTGGATCGGTGGACACGGCTCAATATCCCCGGCCGGCCCCACATGGTGACTGATTCCGGCTGCAGCGGGACAGATCGCCCTTCCCAGATGATCCCAATAGGCGTCGATGATCAGGATAGGGCTAAGCAGGCGTTCCTCCACCATAAATCTTCTGAGATGCACAATCTGTTCCCCGGAAAGAGCCAATTCAGGGGAGGGTTCGGGCCCTACAGGTCGGTAAATGTAGTACCAAAGATAATGCACGCCTTTACGGATCATCTCCTCGACAAAGCGTCCGCTGGCCAGATCCTCGATATTGGATTGGCATATGCTACTTGCCACGCCAATGAAAAGACCTGCGTTTCTAGCGCATTCGATCGCGGCCATGGCTCTTTCATGAACCTTTTCTCCTCCTCGACGAATATCGCTCGTATCCTCAACCCCTTCCACGCTGATCAAGGGAGTCACATTGCCCAAAACCCGCATCTTTTCAGCCCGTTCCGCGTCAAGGAGGGTCCCATTGGTGAATACTTGAAAATAACAATCAGGCCATCGTGCCATCAAATCGAACAGTCCATCCCAGAGCAACGGCTCCCCGCCCAACAATCCAAAAAAATGACTTCCCTTCATTCTGGCAGTCCGTATAACAAGATCTACGTCCTCCCCGGTCAGGCTTCGCGAACCCAAGGAAGGACGCGTCCAACACCCTTGGCATCTGAGATTACATGCGTCGGTAAGAGAAATAAAAAGAAAAGGAGGAAACACCTCAGAACGCCTCCCTCTTTTTTCAAAGGCGCGCATCGCCTTCATACCCTTATACCCCATGTTCCACGCCAGCTTCCCGAGACAAACCTTGTCCATCTCCTTGAGCAGACGAAACGCGATCCTGGGAAACACCATGCTCAGTCCGTTTCTCCTGTTCCATCCTCGGGTTCGCAGGTACAAGCCTCCCTTTCCCGAAGAGCTTGCTCGACCCGCCGTTTGTTCAGTAGATTCCTCTTTCTCTTCCGGCTGTGTCTTTCCAACGCATCCATGGCACCATGGGAAAGCAGATCCAACGTCTCCTCGTGATCCAAGAGATAGGAAGAGATCCCTATAAGATCCCCATGAATCCCTGGATCTTCATGTTTGGGAAACATGATGGCTGAATCTGGACATACCCGTGCACAGGCCGGGCAATAGGTCTTGCACGCATGGGGCCGGGACACCACGACCTGGCTTTCTTCTGAAAGTTCGTATACACCGAAAAGACAGAACCTGAGACATTGCAGGCAACTCGAGCAACGATCCTTATCTATCACAGGAAACCAAGGAATCCAGTCCCGTTCCCAAGGGATCACCGTGACATGGCTGTCCGTTGGACCTCCATTTCCTGCATCCTTCCCACCATCATTTCCCAGGGCTGCCAGAATCTCCTCGACCGTCTCATGGCGCAGATCGTGAATCCGAATCGTGTTGGCTCGACAAGGACATACCAGGCGCTGAACAAGGCTCCTTACGGCCCGGGGATGGCATGCCATCACGACAAGATCGTCCTGAAACAGGATCTCCTTCAATCTGGAATCGCCCTGAGCCGCCAAACCACAGAGATCACCCACCAGGGTACATTGCAGCGGAAGTCTTTCCAGACCCACGTACAGCTTCTCCAGGGTTTCGCGCGGGGTCGTCGAATTCACAGAACATTGGCAAAGCAAAACATGGGGTCGTGTCATTCGAGCCCAGGTCCTTCTATACTCTCTCCTCGCATCTGCCTCGCTTGTTTCTTCGGATCAAAGCTGCCATAGAAGAGCGCGTTGGTATCCATCCACGTGGTGAACCTGTCCAGATCCTCCGAGTTCAATCGAACATCCTGATGTCCCTCGAGAAGCATGGTAAAGATCGGGCTCGCCACAGATCCAAAGCGTCCCGGATAGGTAACAGGCTCACTGTTGGTCTTCAGGAAATCTCCTCCTTGCCACTCGGTTCGAGACACCCTGGGAGCCAAAGCGTTGTAGGACTTGGTGTATTGTCCCTCCGGCATGGAAGTGAGGCATATCCCTCCAGCCGCGTCCTCCCCTTGATGACACCGAATACATTTCTTGTCCAGGAGGCTCTGGACCAGAAGGGGATAGGACAAGGGGGAAGATCCGTCCGGGCCAGGACGAAGTAGAGAAGCCTCCCTGCGAAGCGCCATCGCCTGGTTCATTTCTGGTGGCGCCGACATTCTTCTCTCATGGCACCCGATGCAAGAAATTATTTCCCCTGGCTGAGCATAGACGAGACTGCGCATCATCTGGATCGCCCGGCCATGTTTATCCAAGGCCTGAAAACAGATCGGAGTGGACGCTGGAACACGGAAATAGGCGGAACCATCTGGTTCCACGGGTACGGTCCCCAGGCTTTGTTTCCCCGGGGATGCGTTGGCCAAACCCAGCATGGGTTCGTTGGCATGCGGAGTACTCTTGGGTAGAATTTGCACGACGCGCAAATGGGTGATCAAGGTCTGGCCGGAATCAGGCAACGCTGGCCAGGCTTCATATACGTTGCACATGAAAAAGGTTCCAAACTCTTCAATTGTGTCGCTGCGAACCGAGGGAAGAAGAGGAGGACACGATCTCTTTTTCAGAGGGAGTGGCCATAAGCTGGACACATTCAGATCCCTGTGGATCAATTCCTTGTTACCAAATCGATCCACCAGATAGATTCCAAACATATTGGATGGATTGCAATTCGGTTCACCGATCAGGGTGTCGAAACTGTACGCGGCTAGAAAGATATCTTCCGAGAGGGGGAAAGGACTTCGATAACAGTGGCCTGGCCAACGAAGCTGCTCCGCCGGAAGCACAGGAGAAACCTCGTTTCCCGCGGGCGCGTGCCAATGCTGAACTGGAGTTTCGCTTTCAGGGAAGAGACAATCAGGCGTCAATCTCGTAATGGGATCCAACCCGTCCACTCCATGGCGAACATCCAGCAAGATGATGGAACCGGCTGTCATGGCATGGTGCGCGGCGGCCGTGGCCATGACCTTATGGGATCCCGGCACAGATCGAGCTTCCCACAAGCCAACAGGATTGAACGTATTGTTTCCATAATAGATTCTGGCGTTTGTCCCATCTGGACGCGTGGTCCATAATTGTTGATAGTACACGGCGCTGCGATCCACGTAATCCCATCGCGTGTAGAGGACTTGTCCATCCCCCATGACCGCCGGATCCCACTCGTGGGTTTCATGCCGGGAAATCACCCTCAAATTCGAACCATCCCGTTCCATCCTGGCCAGCACATAGGTAGGACAGGGTCCACGGCCACATCGATGGTAACCGCCCCTTCGCGTCGAAAGAAATACGATTCCACCATCTGGAAGATAGCGGGGACAAAAATCATCGAAGGGACCCTCCGTAATCTGTCGGACCCTCCGTTCCGTCATGTCCAATTCCAGGATATGATAACGATTCTCGGAGGTCCTCCAATCAGGAGCAGGGGCATCCATAGGGCAAAAAGCGAAGAGAATGAAACGGCCATCCCAGGAAACATCCACATGCTGGACGCTTCCAACGGGCAGTAGATCTTCCAAAAGATCCACGGCTTCCATGGATTCTCCCGGCTTCTTTAAGAGAAAAAGTCCTCCGCCAGGTTGGGCGCAGGACCCATAATATTGAGTCAATTGATGACTGAATACCGATGGCACCTGCTTGACAAAGAGCAGGGGGCCTGTCTTGGCAACAGGATGGGAAAACATCATTTCCCGGCGCAGCTCATGAGCCTTGATCCAAAGCTTTTTCCAGTCCCGCTCCTTGGCTTTCTCCAAGGCTCGCCATCGTTTTGCGAGATCTCTTCGTTCTACGCCCTGCTTTTCAAGATGGAACAACAGAGAACTCCCCTTCTCCAGAAGCCGCCTGAAAGCCACCTCATAACAGACCGATTCCCGATCCGTTCCTATCCCGTCCTGCATTCGCCAATCCCATTCCAGAAGTTCTCTCTCCATGAATGGGTCTAGATCAAGAAAGGCTTCAGGAACATCCAGCCTTGAAGGTAAATCATCCCAGCGAATCCTCAGATCCCTCTCCAGATCCTCTCTAGCAAAGCGGAAACCTTCCCACCGCAGCCAAGAACCTCGAACCTTGGATCGAAAGGAGAAACGCAACATTACTGGATGGGTCTCAGCAGGAACGATCCACCGTAGATCCTGACACTGCCCTTGCCGCAATGCGATTTCTTCCGCCGCCACGCCCCTTCCGCGAAGAATGGATTTCCCTTCCAGAAACCGAAGCGAGACCATCACGGTCCCCCCCTCCACAAGATCCAGCCGACAGCGAAGCGTATCGCCTGGCGCCAGGTTGTCCACCGGAACAAACAGGATCCATTCTTCCCGGCTGTCCAGGCTGATCGACATCCGGTTCAAGGGTTCAATCCAAGCGGCCCTTGGGGTTCCGCATCGACCTGGAGCAGAATCATTCTGACCGTAAAAGAAAGAAAAACCTGTCACCGAATCGCTTCGGTACATGCGTCTCCCATGAGAATCGATCAGCCTTGCCTTTCCTATGCGAAATCTTTGTGGATCTCGAAGAAAACGAGCCTGACACCAATTGGCCATGTCACAAATGATTCCATCTTCAGCTTGTTCCGCCACAAGCCTGAGTTCGTTCTTACCCGACACATCCAGCACCATTTCCATGGCAGAATCTGAATCGGAGAGCGGCCCACAGGAAAAGACCTCCTCCTGGTCCAGAAAAGCCCTGAAGATCACGCTTCCTTTGCCACCCCCTTGCCACTGCACCCCCAACAAAGCGTGGAAGGAGAGAAAATCGCCATCGAGTCGACATATAAGCACACCATCAGCATGATGCCCCACACCCTCGGAGAAGATCTCCTCCCCAATTCTCAATGGACTACCTGCTCCATGAGCGCTCGCGGCTTGATCCAATCCGATCTGTCCCCATGCCTGCTGATGAGACACCTGACCCATGCGAATCAAATCGCTCAAAGACAAGAAACTGCTTTCGGTTGCCTGTCCCACGCAGAGGCACGGAGTCAGAATAAGAACAAGAAGAAGAAGAAGAAGAAGGAAAAAGGCCACATCATACCCATGGATTCGATTCATTTCGTAAAACTTATTCTCCATCGTCAGAGTAATCCTCGGATTCGAATATTCCTGAATCGTACCCAGCCATCATGGCCCTCGGCGCCGTAGGTCTGCAATCCAATGCACCCGGATTGAAGCAACCCGGGTTCCGGGTCAGGATCCTCGTAGTCCACGATTTCTACTCCATTGAGAAAGACGAGAACCCTCGCCCCTCGAGCCAAAATTCTGTAATGGTTCCAATCCATCTTCTTTCGGACCTCGTCCAGCTCGTCCCCCTTATGGAGCCAATCCTTATGGTACAATCCGCAATACTCCCCGGCTTCAGCCCTTCCGATGTTTACCTGAAAGCCGGTCCAGCCCGCTTGATGCGGGTCGTTTCTCAGATAGATTCCGCTGTTGTACTTGCCGTGTTCGTCGATCATGAATTCCAATTCCAACTCGAAATCCTGGAAAGATTCTTCCGTGAGAAGAAGACCAGAGCGGGACGTATCCCCGTCCTGTCCCCCCCAAAGGCTTCCCTCTTCCACCCGCCAGACCGCATCACCTTGTACATTCCATCCATCCAGATTCTTACCGTTGAATAGGATCTTCCAGGGCAAGAGCGCACCCGTGTCTCTTTGCCAATGCCTCAGAAGTCCCATCAATTCGTCCCGTTTCTCTGGTTGGCGCGCTTCCTGATTCATCCTTTCTGAAGGATCCCTGGCCAGGTCATAGAGTTCCAGGCGTTCCTCTTCCATGAAATGGATCAGTTTCCAGTCCCCTGCTCGCACCGCTGCCCCTGGAGTCCATGTGCTTCCATGGTAATGAGGGTAGTGCCAGAAGATGGCCTCCCGGTCGAGCCCACCAGATTGTTTTTTAAGAAGGGGAACCATGCTCACGCCATCTTCATGCTGCTCAGGAAGCAAGGGCAATCCGGTCAATTCCAGCAAGGTTGGATAGAAATCCGGGCTGATCACGGGTTCATGACAAACAGATCCGGGCCGCGTCACACCCGGCGCACGCATCAAGAGAGGCACGCGAATCCCTCCCTCGTAACACCAGCCTTTTCCGGCCCTCAAAGGCTCGTTGGAGGTGGGAGCCGCCTGTTTCTTCAACGTGGACAATCCTCCGTTGTCCGAGGTGAATATGACCACGATATCGTTCGACAATCCCAGAGCCTCGATCCTGGCCAAGAGTCTTCCGACGTTCTCGTCCATGGCAAACACCATGGATGCGTATTTGGGACAGTCCTGCCTCAACCTGGTCCATCCCTCTCTCTCAGCTCGAAAGACTTCATCGCATGGATCCTTGTTGGAATCTATCCAAGCTTGCCATTTACGGTCGAACCGGGACAGATGCCTCTCGCATGCCTGGATAGGGGTATGCACCGTATAGAAGGATAGGAAGATAAACATCGGTCCCTGATCCGCTGTCTCGAGGAAACGGATACACTCGTCCGTCAGCCTGTCCGTCAGATATTCCCCTTCAGGTCCGTCTTCCAGCTTGGGGTTTTGATAGGGAGAATAGTAGCCTCCTGGCGGGGATCCCTTTTCAAAGCCTCCCTTGTTATCATCAAAACCTTGGGCTTCAGGATCATATCCCTTTCCACCTAGATGCCACTTGCCAATGTAATATGTCCGATATCCATGGGCGCGGAAGGTTTCCGCCAAGGTGATCTCTTCCAAAGGAAGCTGAAGACGGGTCTCAGGTCCTCTCAGCCACCTGTCCTTGGGATCCTGTCCAGGAATCCAATCCGTGATTTGAAAACGGGTGGGATACTTGCCTGTCATGATACTGGCCCGGGTGGGACTGCATACAGGAGAAGCGGCATAGGCCTGGGTGAAGCGTATGCCTGAATCAGCCAGGGCATCCAAGTTGGGAGTCTCGTAAAACGAACTCCCATGACATCCCAGATCGGTCCAACCCAGGTCGTCCACCAGAATGAAAAGGACATGGGGTGGTTTCCTTGAAGGCTCCGCGCCAATAGGCAAAGACAAGGCGGCGAGAGTGCCGGCGATCGTACCTTGTAGAAACTGTCTTCGATCCATGATCCTGTCTCGATAAAGATGTTTCTGAAGCTTCAATAAACCCGGCCAGACGCTTCACTCTCTTCCTCGTAAGCCGCCCATCCTGCAAACCCAGATCGGGTTTGCTGAAGGTCCAGGGGTGTTCTGATAGACATTATCCTCTATGATGACTTGATCATGCCATTGCTGGCAAGAGCGGGTATGGAAGCCGCACCATCCTGCGGTAAAACCATTGGTTCCAATACCTTCAGGAAAGGAGGCAACATGAAGATCGCGATCATCCCCACCACAGGAGGAGCCGATCCCTACAGTGGCATGGAAGTGGCTGTGGAGCTCGGAGTGGAAGGCGTCCATCTAGGTGCCTACGGCGGAGCTCTCGACCTGGAGAATAAATCCACAACCCAAAGGAAGGAAATCCTTGGCAAGATTCGCTCTTATGGACTTGAAGTCTCAGCTCTTATTGGATGGGGGGGCAACGTGGATCTGGGAGAACCCCATGGATGGAAGGAGAACATCGCATGGGGAAAACGGCTCAATGAAGTGGCAGTGGACGTGGCTGGTGGGCTCTGGATGGCTCATGTGGGAATCATGCCAGAGGACAATAGGAGCGAACGTTGGAAGCGATTTCAGGATGCTTTGGGACAGATTGCCACCCATGCACAGGATGTGGGAGCCACCTTGGCCTTGGAGACTGGACCCGAACCTCCACGGGTCCTTCTTGCCATGCTTGAAGGAATGGGATTGAGATCCCTTGGAGTGAATTTCGATCCTGCCAACCTCTTGCTTTGGCCACCGCATCTCTACAAGACCCGTGGGATACCCTTTGACTTCGAGCAAGCCCTCGTGGATTTCGATCCGGTACAAGGGTTGAAACTGCTGGTCCCGTACGTGGTCCATTCCCACGCCAAAGACAGCGTTTTGCGACGGGACGGCACGGCCGAAGAGGTTCCCCTGGGCACCGGTATGACCCAATGGCCTCAACTCCATTCCATCTTTCAGAAACATGGGTATTCAGGCTACTACGCGATTGAAAGAGAGTGTGGACAAAACGCCATGGAAGATGTTCGTCATGCCGTGGAGTTTCTCAGGGGATTGAAATGAAGGAAAACCAGGCTCATGAACATACCCTTCCCTCTTGACATTTGGAACGCTTGTATGGATTCTATATAGGATCTCTCAGAATAAAATATAATATTTAAACAAAAACTACCTTCAATACATGTAGCTTTCCAACAGAACTGATAGGTAGAAAGAGATTCATGGAGAACATTGTCAAAAAGAATGACTCCGCCATCTGTGGGACGGATATGAGGTTCCAGGCAGCAGTGAATCTCTGTGGGGATGGGATCTGCTTCACGGACATGGATGGAAACGTTGAAATCGTCAACCATGCCTGGGCCAAAATGCATGGCTATGACAAGGAAGAATTACCTGGAAAACCATTTCAAATCTTTTTCAGCGAAAAGGTTTTTACCACGACGGTCCAATCTTTCCTGGACAAATTGAGCCAAGAAGGCCTTGTCTCAGGGGAGCTTCAGCATATGGGACTGGGAGATCTTACCTTTCACGCCTGGGTTCTTGCCCAGGAATTGAAGGATTCCAACGGTAATAAGCAAGCACACATTTTCATCGCTCATCCTATGGGAGAACGCGAAAGGGCGCTACGTGAAAAGGAAGAAAATTACAGGGTTTTTCTGGAAGACGCATCGATCGCTTTCTTCATGATGGATCTGGACGGCCAATACACCTACACGAACAAAGCGGGAGAACGACTCTCCGGATATACCCTCGAGGAAGCGCAATCCCAAAAGATCTCCTTCTTGCAGTTGATTTGCGAGGAGGATCGGGAAAGAATTCTGCGTGATTTTCAACTGGTGGCTGAAGGTGTTCCCAACGCGGGGTCGCGTACCTATCGCTTTCGGGACAAAGCGGGGAATCTGAAGTACGCGGAGGTCAATACCTTGCCCATCACGGTCGGGGGTACGATCGCGGGATTTCATGGCACGGTCATGGATGTGACGCAAAGGATAGACGCTGCGACTCGCCTGCAGAGGGCTCGAAGTTTTGAAGCATTGTCAGCCTTGGCCAATGGGATTTCTCAGTCCTTCAATGCCTCCCTGAGCAAAGTCATTGGATTCAGCGAATTGGCCATGGAACATCTCGAAAAGGACCATCCTGTCTATCCCGCAATCATGGAGATTTTAAAGGAAAGCAGCTTATCCAAGGATTTGGTCAAGCGAATTCTGCAAGCTGGCGCGGAGGCGGAACAACACGCACAGCCTCTTCGACTGCAGACAATGGTAGACAATGTGCTTCATTATATGCGAAGCACCCAACCCAAGAATGTGAAAATGCTTCTGGATATGGATCCATCTTGCGAGCCAATCCTGGCTTCGTCCAGTGAAATACAGCAGGTCCTGATGAATCTCTATGCCAACGCTTGTCAAGCCATGGCTGAAAGAGGCGGCACCCTGTCCTTAAGCGTAAAGCCTTTCTTGTTGGACAAGATAGGCTCGTCCCGATACGCTCGACTTAGCCCCGGCAGATACGTGCAATTGGTGGTAAGAGACACCGGGGTAGGAATGGATGAAGAGACCATCAGAAAGGCATTTGAACCCTATTTCACCACCAGGAAGGGCTCGGATGGTTTGGGTCTCTGGATCTGCCACGGTGTCGTGCGTCGGCATGGAGGAGAGATTGACATTCATACTGAACTTGGCAAAGGGTCCACTTTGACCCTGCTTTTTCCCGTGTGTTCGCCTGACGTATCGATGCCATCTACCGCTCAATCCGTGGAATTGTGTCCCCAGGGTCTTCTTCGACTCCTCTTGGTATGCAATGAAACCCACCAGATCCATTCCCGTCTCGAACCCCTGTGGGAAATCGGATATAGGGTCATGATCTTCCATGACGTCCTGGAGGCCTACTCGGTTTTCGAACAATGGCATGACAGCTTTGACGTGGCCATATTGGAAATGGACTTGTTGAAGACAAGCGGCATGGAAATGATACAGAAACTCCGTGCGAAGAAGCAGGACCTCCAGATCCTCGTCATGGGCAAAGAATTTCCCAGCCAAGAGACGGACCCGCTCTTTCAAGCACGCTGTGAATTTCTCCAGGATCCCGTGTCTCATGAGGACCTGATCAGGGCTATTCCTCCAATTCCCTGATGATTCGTTGATCCACGGAATCCCTATCCTTGGGACGAGCCGCTACTCTGGCAAGCAAGATCTCTTCGAGCCTACTGGTCCATAAATCAAGACAGTCCCAACGATACTCAGACATGGTGCCCTGGGGGGTAGGACGATCCATCCACCTCTTCCAGATTGCTGATGTAGAAATCCATTCTAACACCCCTTGTTCGGGTATCGCTCTCATCCTACAATGCTCCTTCGACCTCAACCACCCATACGTTCCAATGAAGGGGCAGCTCTTGAGTAGACCCTGCAGGGTCTTACGGCATGGCCGGCCGGAGAGGAGGAGTGATTGATCCGTCGCCTGGATTGGATCAAGGCATACAACCGAAGACTTGCCACGATTCAGCGGTCCCGTTTCCAGAACTCGTTCCTTTTGTCCTACCCCTTCAAGTTGACGGTTTGTACCGGCAATGTATGCAACCTCAAATGTGTTCTTTGCCCGGTGGGGCAAGGTTCCCAGGAAAGGGGCAAGGGCATACTTTCTCTCGAGACCTTCCAGAACCTCATGTCGGAATGTGGAAGATTTCTCTATGAACTTGATCTTTTTCATTGGGGAGAACCCCTTCTCAACCCGAACCTCGTTGCAATGATCGAGCTGGCCAAAAGATGGAACATCCGGGTCACTGTGGGATCTAATCTAAGCCTGCTCACACGAGATCTGTGCGAACAACTGATTCGTTCGGGTCTAGATCACCTCATCGTGTCTCTTCACGGAGCCAGCCAGCAGACCATGGAACGATACCAGAGGGGGAACGATCTTCAACATGTGGTTGAATCCATCCGACTTTTCATGGAGACCAGAAAACGATTGAAATCCATTCACCCCAAGGTGAGCTGGAGATTTCTTGTTCATCGATACAACGAGCGTGAAGTGGATATAGCTCGATCCAAAGCCAAAGAATTGAATGTGGATGTTCTGGATCTGGCTCCCTTGCGCTGCGACATGGGCAAGGAACTCTTCATGGATTCACGAACTCAGCTTCAACAGATCGAGAACTGGCTGCCCAGCGAAGAGGCCTACTCACTCTATGATTATCGGCAACGCCAGAAGAAACGGATACGGAACAATGACTGCGATTGGCTTTGGACCCGTTCAGCCATCCAATGGAACGGAGCTGTCTCTCCCTGTTGCGCGGTTTGGCCCGAACGCCATGATTTTGGAAATCTTCGAGATCAGTCTTTTTTCCGTGTTTGGAACGGCCCAAGATATAAAAAAGCGCGAGCCATGGTTGCTGGAAAAATTCCATTGGACAGGCAGAATATCTGCGGGATCTGCATCTCCAACCGGGCTCAAATTTGACAAGGTTATCCTTGATTGCTGGGAGGTCCTCCTACTCCAGCCAAACTGGACTCACCCATCCTCCTTGGTCCCAATAGCCTTGGGCCAATTTGATCCGTACCGCGTCCGCACGGCCATCCCTTCGCACGCGTCCCAAGACGCGCACACGACAAGGCGCTGTCACCTTCAGAACGAGTCCCTGATTCACCATGTCACCGACAACCTTCGAATCCTCCACCATGGCCCTGAGCAATGGATCCAAATGCCGATAGTTGGTGGCCACAACGCCCTGTTCTTCCACCCAGGGACGTAATCGCGCCTCTTCTCCCAGGTAAAAATACGAATCCCAACGGGACAACAGGATCAATAAAATCAGTACGGCCGTGCAGTATAGAAGAGTGTCCCGGTTCGTTGATGTTTTTATCTCTTGTCCCCTTCCATCATTCCATACGTTGCGCTTATCACCCATACCCTATCCTTGCCCGATTCGGTGCGAGGGCCCATCCATCGCGCGCCTGTGCCCATCCATTCACAGGTCGGCATTCCCTGCCCTCCACCCATATCCGATCCGTCCATCGAAGAGCTTCCAGCGGAGTTCATATGTCACCTCTTCGCGGAAAATATGTTCAGAATCTTCGCTGGCAGTTTGGTTGCATCGTCCAAGAGGGAATAGACGACGGGCAGAAGCAAGAGGGTCAACAAGGTCGCGCTGATCAATCCTCCCTCGATGGATTTTCCCATGGCGGAATACATGGCATAACGGGAATCATTGGATCCCATGGCCATGGGCAACATGCCAATGATCGTGGTCAGGGCGGTCATAAGCACAGGTCGAAGTCGATGATGGCAACCCACCAGGATTGCCTCGTCTCGCGTATAGCCGCCCCGCCTCAACCCATTGATATAGTCTACCATGACGATCGCGTTGTTCACCACGATTCCGGCAAGGACAATGATCCCACACCCTGAGACCACGTTGATGGTGGTTCCGGTGATAAACAAGGCCCATACCACACCAATCGTGGCAAAGGGGAAGGTAAACATGATAACAAAGGGATGCACCACGGATTCGAACTGGGAGGACAGAACGAGAAAGATAAGGAACGCGGCAAACGCGAGGACCAGTCTAATGTTGGACATCTCCGATTCCACGGCCTCGAATCGTCCCCCCAGCTCCCATCCATACCCTTCCGGCAATTCCAGTCCTTCCATGGCTTCCCTGATCTCCTGGGCCAGTCTCTGCGTTCCTGATCTGTTCGTTCTTCCCACAACGGAAATGAAAGATCTCCCATTGAGGCGCTCCACCCGTCGGGGTCCCTCGTCCACGGAAAAATCGGCAATGTTCTCCAAGGGTACCAATTGCATCTTTTCATTGGGAATTCCCAGTTTCTTCAAGGATTCCAAGTTTTTTCTGTCCTCTTCCCTGAGCTGCAGGAAGATATCAGCCACACCATCTGTGGTTTTCATCTTGCCGACCCTATGGCCTGACAAAGCCGCGTTGATCACCAGGGATAGCTGCCGCAAATCACGAACCCCGTTGGCAGAAGCGGCTTCCCTGTCCACGGCGACCCGAAGCTCCTGCTCAGGTTCTTCCTGTCCCACATGAATATCCTCAACCCCTTCCACGGTCAACAACCGAATCCTCACATCCTCAGCGATGTCCCGAAGAAGCAGGGTGTCAAAACCCCTGAGGGTCACGCCCACCTCTTCGCCCCCCTTTTGTTCTCCCGGCTCTCGGTCCACCTCAAATCGTATACCTGGCCAGCGTGGCAGGCTGGCGATGATCTCCCTCTTAATTTCCTTCTGAGTCTTGTCCAGCTCCGTTTCATCCTCGAGGAAGAAATTGAGACGTCCCCAACTAGGAGTACAACGAATCATAAGGGCCATAACTCCCCATAGCTCGTTCCTGGGAAGGTACATCTCTTCCAGTTGAAGCATAACGGTTTCCCGCTCTTCATACGTGTAATGATTCGGGAAATACACCCGAATTCCAACCCTGGATTCGATCAAACCAGGATACTGTTCCCGCTCGATGGTCAATCCCAAAAGCACACTGCCAACCACGGCCAAGAATGCGATAAATAAACTCAAAGCCCTTCGTCGAAGGGTCCAGCGAAGCACATTGACGTAAGAAGACTGAAAACGAGGAAACGCAAGGATCAAAAGAAGAGCCATCATGGATATCCCGGCGACCACGAGAACAGTGGCCCCCTCCCTGAAACGTCTCATCGCTTCCAGGACATAACGGAACCAGAAGGGCAGCGAGGGCCAGCGATAGAGCATGGGACATCGTTCAGGGAGATGAAGGGGAACCCCCAAATCCCCTCCAATGGAGTAGAAGCCTACCCCCAGACATACCAAAACCAGAGAGATGAACAACGTGAGCTTGTGTGATCTCAACACACGCTCTCCTCGTTCCACAACTTGGCGGGCCCAGCGGAAGACGGGCTGTTCCTGGTCCAGCTTCTTGGGCATGAATCGGGACCCAAGTAACGGAATCAAGGTCAAGGCCAGAAACAAAGATACGATCAAGGAGAAGGAGATGGTCAGACCAAATTGCTTGGTGAATTCCCCGAAATCGCTCTTGAGTACAAAAATGACAGGCAAAAAGACGATCACCGTGGTCAAGGTCGCAGCCGAGATGGCCATACCCACCTCCCGGGTGCCCTTGAAGCTCGCAGCCATTCGATCCAGTCCCTCCTCCCTGGCCCTATAGATGCTCTCGATCACCACCACGGCATTATCCACAAGCATGCCTACCGCGAACATCATCCCGGCCATGGATGCCACGTTGAGGGTAATGTTGGCCAGATGCATGAAGTTGAAGGTGGCGATGATAGAGATCGGGATGGTCAATCCCACGATCAAGGTGGTTCCCAGCCGTCGTAAAAAAAGAAGAAGGATGATCAATGCGAACAAAGCCCCAAACATTCCACTGTTCCTAAGGGCGCGCAATACCGATGTAATGGCCTCGGACTGATCGAAAAAGATGAAAAACTCGCAGCCACGAAAGAGGGGATCTTCCTTCATTGCATCGAGAACAATGCGGGCTCTGGACGCGGCTTCTACAATATTCGCCCCGGATTCCTTGACAACAAATATAATCCATGTTTCTTCCCCGTTGATACGGAAGAGGTTCTGAACCTTGGGCACTCCCCATTGGACATCCGCCACGTCTTCAACCTTGAGGGTTGTTCCTGGAATGGGCAGGGACCTGATCTCTTCCGCGGATTTCAGCTTGGAAGCCAGCCGAATGTGATGAAATCGATCCGCTTCGATCATGGTACCTAGATCCTCCTCCACATTGGAATCGGTAATGGCCATGAGAAGCTGCACCATGCTGATCCCGTGGGAACTTAAGCTCTCTTCCGAGACATCCACAGTAATTCGTTCCTCCTTGGATGCCCTCATTACCTGTACCTGGGCGATCCCCTCGATGCGAGTCAGGTGCGTGGTAAGTTTCCTTTCCACCTCGGACCCGGGAGAATCTTCGCCCCCCTTGTATCGCATGGCCATGGCCAGAATGGGAACATCCTCGGTATTGAACATCCAAATCCCGACAGGCCCCAGATCTTCCGGCAACTCAGATCGAATCGCATTGACCTTGTCCCTGACCTGTTGAGCCATGAATTTCATGTCTGCCTCCGGATGAAATTCCATCCCGATATTCACGAAATTCGAATAGGACTTGGACTCCACTTTTTTCATGTGAGGCAGGCTGCTGAGTACCTCTTCCAAGGGCAATGTGACGCGGCGCTCCGTCTGTTCCGGGGTGGATAGATTACGGTAGTTCTCGTAATGAGCCGTCACCTCAAGGAAGGAAAAGGTCATATGAGGCAGAAGTTCCTTGGGAATCTGCCGTATAGAGACGATGCCTAGAAGCGTGAGGCAAATCACTGCCATGGCGGTAGGCACCCTGTGAGCCAGAGATAGTTCTGTGACTTTCAAAGCACACACATCATATCACTGAAGGGGCGGAAGCTGTCAGGAGCACAAGCTGGAATCCATATGCCCTAAAAAAGGATATGATGGTAGAAAGGATTTTCAAGGAAAGTTGACTTATTCGGGAGGGCATTTGTGTGTTTCAAGATCCATCCCCCACAGATCGAACAAGACGAGTGCATCGGATGCAACATATGCGTGCAGGCTTGTCCTGCCACGGTTCTCGAGATGAAGGGATCCAAGGCCGAAGTGATACGGCCTACATGGTGTATCGCCTGTGGGCATTGTAGCGCCCTTTGTCCCACATCCGCCATTCGTCGCCAAGGCCTCGTGCCGGACAAGATACTCCAGGAGGAAGAACCCGTTGCTCCGGAGGCATTGGAACGACTGCTCAGGGAGAGACGATCAGTTCGCGTCCATCGTTCTGATCCTGTTCCCAAGGAGGTGCTTGAACGACTTCTGGATATCGGACGCATCGCTCCCACCGGCACCAACAGTCAAAATGTCGGCTACATTGTCTTACATGACAAGAAATGCATAGATGAACTCAGGAATAAGGTGTTGCTCTTCTATCAGAAATTGTTCGCCCGTGTGGCCAGTCCTGTCCAATCTCGCGTTCTCAGTCTGTTGCTCGGCAAGAAGGCTGTGGAGCAGCTTCGTTTTTACCTGCCCCGGATGAAGATGGCCCAAGAGAAAACCGAACAAGGGGAAGATCCCCTTTTCCACCACGCGCCGGCGATCCTTATGGTCCATAGCCCAAAAGCCGATGTCTCGTCCCCATTCAATGGCGCGGTCGCCTTGTATGGCTGCTCGCTCCTGGCACACACCCTGGGTCTCGGATGCTGCTTCAATGGCTTCCTCCAAGCCGCCTCAAATCACGATTCAGGAATACGATCGTTTCTTCGAATTCCCTCGCAGAATCGTTGTTTCGGCGCCATGACCCTCGGATACACGGATCTTCGCTATATTCGAACCGTGAAAAGGGAGCCTGCACAGGTGATATGGATATGAGAAGCCTTTTCACGATGTCCATCTTTTCTTGCTTCCTGACCTTCAACCAACCAGGCGTTTCGCTCTTCGCCTCAACCCCAGGGAGCGATTTCATGAGAATCTACGTGGGAACCTACACCGGAACCGGAAGCCAAGGGATTTATCTCTTGAGATTTGACGAGAAAACAGGAAACCTGACGGATACCGGGATCAGGACCATGTTGGAACATCCGTCCTTTCTCGCACTCCATCCCTCAGGAACCCATCTTTACGCGGTGTCCGAATTGGCTGTCTTCGATGGCAGGCCTACAGGTCTGGTCTGCGCCTATTCCATCGATCCATTGGACGGAAGTCTCTCCAAGCTGAACCATCGAGATTCGGAAGGGACTTATCCCTGCCATGTCGTGGTGGACAACACGGGCTCCTTTGTGATGGTCTCCAATTATGGATCCGGCACCGTGTCTGTTTTTCCCATCCTTCAGGATGGCTCCTTGGGAGAGACACTCCAGATCCTTCGCCATGAAGGCTCCAGCATCAACGAACAGCGACAGAAAGCCCCGCACGCCCATTCCGTGACTCTGTCGCAGGATGACCCATTCGCCTATATATGCGATCTCGGGACAGACAGGATCATGATCTACCGCATGGATCCAATCAAAAAGCAGATCTCACCAGGAGATCCTCCGTCCCTCAGGGTCAGTCCCGGTTCGGGCCCTCGGCATTTCGCCTTTCATCCCAGGCTTCCTTTGGCGTACGTAATTCATGAACTGAGCAATACCGTGAGCGTCTTCTCACGGCTGCCTTCCGGTGGCCTGGACACGATCCAGACCCTATCCACTTTACCCAATGCCTGGCAGGGAATCAGCAGTTGCGCGGATATCCATGTTCACCCTTCGGGAAACTTCTTGTATGGATCGAACAGGGGACACGATAGTATCGTAGGATATGCGCTTGACGCCCATTCGGGCGCAATGAAAATCCTGGGGCATCATGCCTCCGGGGGGAAATGTCCGAGGAATTTCTCGATCTCTCCCTCGGGAGATTTCATGTGGGTCGCCAACCAGGAATCGGATCGAATCGTTGTGTTCCGAATCGATTTAGACACTGGGGAACTGACCGAGACAGGCTCGACGATCGAGATCCCAAAGCCAGTGTGTATTCTGGCTCATCCATGAATTAAATGTGAACATTCAGTGAACCCGATCTGGCCGTGGGCTTGATCACGGCAGGGTGAGGAGTGCCAGCTATGATCCAATCTCAGATCGGGTTCACTGAATATTTACAATTAAATAAAGATTCCCGGTGGCGTAAGTTGCGTGGTCAATCCACCATCCACGTATAAGATTTGTCCGGTCACATAGGCCCCGGCGTCTGAAGCCAGAAAGGCCACCATGGCCGCGATGTCCTCAGGGGTCCCCGCCCTGCCAAGGGGAATCCCCGACATGGACACAAAGTCCTGTGACCTCTTGATATGCCCCGGGGCGACAGCGTTGACCCGAATCCCCTTGGGTGCCAAATCCACAGCCATGGATCGAGTCAAGGCGTCCAAAGCCCCTTTGGACGCATCATAGCCAGCCAGACCCCTATGGGCTCGAAGTCCCCCAACCGAAGAAATGTTCACGATACAGCCATGTCCCTTCTCAGCCATCTGACGAGCTACCAACCAACTGATCCCATAGATCATACGCATGTTCTTCTCGAAGCTCTCCCGGTATTCCTCCTCGTTCAAATCGAGAAAAGGACGTGATCGAATTCTGGCCGCGTTGTTCACAAGAAGGTCCGTTCCACCATACAACTGGTTGGCTTCTTCATAGACGCGTAGGGAACCTTCCTTCTCGGATAGATCCGCGGTCACCCAGTGACAGTCGCCTCCATCACGCCGAATGTCTTCGGAAACATTTTCCCCATCCAGGGTTGTTCTTCCGCAAAGAACAACCTTCATGCCTTGTCTGCACAGAAAACGCGCGATCCCTACCCCAATACCTCGGCTTGCTCCTGTAACGATGGCCGAGTGTCCCTTGAGATCAGGAAAAGATGCACCGACTCGAATCGTGTCATTCATGAGTACTCCTCTACCGTTTGTACCACAACCTGAAGGTTCTCCAAGGGAACATCGTAGAAGAGGTAATCCGATGCGGCCACCATGTGTTTGCTTCCCCTCGTGGAATCTAGAACGGATATCGTCGTGGCTTCCACCTCGTCCCTCGATCCCTGGAGAAGCAGATCCAAACCGATGTTTCCCCTCGTGCACATATCCTTTGGAAGAATTCTTCTGGCCTGGCCCAAATCTTCCACATTGCCCACCGGAGGCCCGGAAAGCGTCTCGAAGAGGTCCAGTCCCATTTGATTGTAAAAACCCATGGATAGAAAGGGTTGTACCGGAGAACAGATATGGCTGTAAACCAGCCCACCAGCCGCCCTGACACGCTCTCCAATCTTTCGAGAATCGGGAACGAGGAACTCGGTATAGACCAAAGGAGATGCTACTTCCCTGCCTGGACCACCCACGAAAACGAAATCCGCTCCTGCTTCCAGCACCGCATCCAACATCCCCAAATTGGCTTCCAGAACCGTATCACAAATCTTACGATATCCCTCGGGATCCATGGTGAGCATCATGACCTGGTCCACCGCAGTGGCCAGACCAAAGATCTCGAAGGGCTGAAGGTTCCATTGGACAGATACTGGACCGATCGTTTGGAGACGATCCAAGGTGTCGCGAAGAAGCTCGCCCACATAGGGAATACCTTGGACAAATTGTTCAGCATACCAATTCACCACATCCAAATTATCCCCAAAGATCAGAGGATAACGTACAGGACAGATCCCCATCCTCGGTTGCTCTCGGAATTCTCTTTTCAGTGGGCCCCATGGAGTATCCAGCCAGCTTCGAGTGATTCGAAGCCCTCTGCATGTCTCGACATGGCTCTGCCAACGAAGTTTGGGAATGGGCCCACCAAGATCGGGCAATCCAACATTGAACAGAGGCCATCCACCCACTTGTTCATAGGCATGAATGGTGTCTTGCAGGATCGATTCGGAGATCCATTCCCGTTCAGCCAGTTTGGCATCAAAACCCGCGCCCGCCCCAATCTGAAAAGAAACCAGCGGACGGTCCCCCCCTTCTTTGACATACTCGATAAATGCTTTTCTTATGCTCATCCCTGTTCACCCCTTGTTCCTGCGGCAAAAAACCTCTCCATTCCTCTTACAGCACCATCTCGGCTCATTTCCAACAGGACATTCTCACACTTCCTCTTTAATCTTTCAGGGACCTTTCCCTCCCAGGGAGTCCCTGGATGCGGAAGAAAGCGATGAAGGTTGAATCGCACGTCGTATCTTGCGCGCATTTTTTCATCCAGTCCAGCGGTAAACATTCAGTGAACCCGATCCAAACGCAGCCCTTGGCGAAGAAGAGACAGAGATCCTGTTTTCGAACGGTTAGAAATCCAAGGTGCGTATCACGGCATTCCAACGCACCGAAGGAAGGAAGTGACAGTTTGTCTCTGGATCGCTTTCACTGAATATTTACGTCCAGCGTCAAGTATCGATCGTCCTCATTCTCTTCAGGAACGCAAAATATGAGATCCACCAAGACCCTGAGTCCCGCCCGATTCGCTATCTTCAACGCGTCCTCGCCTTCCTGAACAGTATGATTTCGCCCCATAGGATGCAGCATTCGTGGACTGGCGCTCTGCATGCCAATCACGAGTAAAGTTTCACTGAAACTTTGCTGCGAAGTCATTTTTGCGTGAGCCCTAAGATAGTTCCGACAAGCAGATTGGACGATGTTCCCTGGCCGATCGATCCGCGGCAAAACAAACATCCATGGTAACCGCAGCGTGTTCCAGATCCGGACAAGGTCGTTCGTCCCGCTCGATACAGTCCAGGAAATGAGTCGCCTCTCCTTGGAAGGGATGGTGAGCCACATCTCCGCTGTCCGGCATGATTGTGGGAATCGTCACGAAATCGGTTTGACCGGGAAAGAGTTTGGGCGCGTAGAGACGATTGCTTCTCAGAGAACCCTCTGTGCCATACACGCCAATCGGAAAGACATAAGGCATTCGAGCGTCGAAACAGCTTAGGGTGCGTCCGATTTTCCCGTCCTCAAATCGCACCAGGGCGCTACAGGTTCCGGGATAAGCCAACGGGTTTTCCGTCTTCACCTGGTATGCCATGACTTCCATCGGCCGGCTTCTCGCGAACCAAAGCAGGGCGTCCACGGCGTGACAACCTGCGGCGAGCATGGAACTTCCACCCTGTTCACAGGTTCCCAACCACCGATCCGGACTGGTCCAAATTCGGTGCAAATAGTCTACCTCAACCATGAACACATGCCCAAAAACGTCTTCCTCGAGGAGCCTGTCCACCGTTTGCAGAAGGGGGTTCCAATGCAAAACAAAGCTCACGATGGTTTTGACCCCTGCCTTGCTTACTGCCGCTCTTTGACAATCCACATCCTCCTTGGACAATGCCACGGGTTTCTCAATCAAAATATGCTTGCCCGCTTCCGCCGCGGCGACGACGTAGGGAGTGTGCAAATCATGGGGAGTGGAAACCACAACGATATCCACGTCATCCCGCTGCAGCATGCTCTCGTAATCCCTGGATACCGAGCAATTCAAGGCGTGCCGCCTCCTTAGCGCCGCAGGTTTTTCCAGAGAACGACTCACCAGGGCACGGACTTCGGATCGAGAATCCTTTTGAAACGCCTTGACGTACTCCTCTGAAACCCATCCGCATCCAATGATGCCAACACCCAGACGATCCACGATATTTCCTCCTTACGGGTCGATAAAACCTCAGCTTTTCCTGGTGAAGAGACATTCATTGTACACCAGCCGGCCATGATTAAATCCGGGGTCGGATTCAGTGAAGGTTTGCTCCAGGAGACGACCATGGCACAGATGGATCTCCTGATATAATCTAGACGCTTTAGATCTGATACCTTGAATGTTCCAATCACATAATAAGATGAAAGGTCAGGAGAGATTCAACACTCATGAAGAAAGAGCGACCTCGACGAAACTGGTTTCTTCTACAAAGTATTGTTATTTTGATCTCTGTGCCAGTTCTTTCGAACGCCAACGAGCTCGTCGTACTTTCGGAGCAAGGTATCGCCGTGGGATGGTCAGTTGGAGTTTTGGATCTCCGCGATGTGGATGGAAACTATGAGGTGATCCCTGTCGCCTATCGACTGGGATATGATCCAAAAGGGCTTATGGATCGATACCTGGATCTATCCTTGCCAGGAGAGGTCACTTTGGCCTTGGAACCCTTTGTCGGCCTGGGAAGCACTCCCTCCAACGAATTCGAGGTGGGATGGGCGGCCATGATCCAATACTCTTTCTACCCCAAAGAAAGCAACAAACGAATCCATCCCTATTTGGATATGGGGGCAGGCTTCATCTACACCACCGTAGACTGGGATGATTCGACCCAATACAACCTGCTTCTTCAAGCAGGAACAGGAATCAACGTAAGATTAAGCGACCAGGAAAACAAGTTGACCATGGGAATCCGAATGAGGCACTATTCCAATGCCGGGCTGGACGACCGCAACAAAGGAATCAACAATATCCACTTTTTCCTTGGAATCACATGGAAGTGTTTTCCCTGAAGACGATTCTTCTACCATGAATCGTCTCTCGCTTTCCGTGTATCTATTCCTTGGGTCCATTCTTCTTCGGGCTTTCCTGGGATTCGATGGATTGGACCAGCAGGGACTTCGATGCGTGGATGAAGGATATTACGCATTTCAAGGCTGGTCCATTACTGCAGCTAGACCAGGGGCGGTCTGGAACAAACCTGCACATGACATCCTGGTGGCCATCTCCTACAAGGCATTCGGATTTTCCATGTCGGCTCCTCTTCTCATGTCCGGGTTTTTAGGGATGATTTCTGTTTTCCTGTTCTACCGTCTCGGACAAAGATGGAGTCCGAGCATTGGACCCAGTTTCACAGCCCTTGTGGCCGCGGCATGTCCCTATCTCCTTTTCTATTCAAGGAGCGCCTATTCGGAGACCAGTTATCTGATATTCACCCTTTGGGGCCTTCTCCTTCATCTCAGAGTCTGGGATCAGAAGGGATCCTCGTCAAGAGGAAATTCCTGGTCGATTCCCGGCAAGACGCGAATCTCATGCGCCACAGGATGGATCTGGGGTATCGCTTTTAGCGCCAATCCCGCGGCCATAGCACCCATCGGCGCGTCTGTCCTGGCATCCTTTCTTCTCACGATCTGGGAAGACAAACACCTTCCCCGTCCGCTGATACTCCATCTTCTTTGCGTGGCTGTTTTCGGCGTGGGAACAATCCTTGCCATCCTCCTTCCGTTCCAATGGCTCGGCATGCTACATACAGAACGCTATATCTCCTCGGTCACCTACCACGCCCTGACCGCGAGCTTATGGTCTCCAACGTTTCAGGGCCCCATCTATCTGGTTAAATTCGGTTTGGGCACTTCCTTGATTCTGTCAATTCCTGGGACGATCTATCTTTGGGAAACTCGGGGAAAAAGAGGATTATTTCTGCCCTTGATGGGACTTTTTCTTCTCTTGTTTTATCTGCGCTTTTCCGTCACCTACCCCAGGATCTTTCTGCCTCTTGTCATTCCCGTGATTCTGCTGGCAGGACCCGGAATGGTCTGGTGCCAAAAGACCCTACAATCCATTCTTCCCTTGACAAGACCAGAATGGTTGACGGCATCTACTTGCTTGTTGATCTCCCTTTTCCTGGGCCCCACTGTGCTTTCGGCTCTTAAGCAGATCCCCCCTCAGAGCGGATACGCCGAGGCCTGCGAGTGGCTCATGGACGACGAAGGGCACAGTATCATCACTACCCATTCCTGGTGGACCTTCCTCGCTTTTGCCGCTTGTCGTCCTGCCTTTGTCAATGAGACAGGTGACGACACTGGAAGCGAGACATTGGAACGGATCTTTTCAGGAGAAGACCATGAGAGAAGATGGCTCGATTTTCTTCGCCATGCCTATGGCAACGGCACATCCCACCTGGTCCTGGACTATCTTCTTTGGAACAAGCTGTCCCCCACATCTCAGGAGAGACTTGAAGGATTCATGAAAGAGTTTCCACCAGACGTGGCCTTACCCAACCCTGTGGCGCGACACCTACAGACCTACTTGGAGGACGGGAACCTTCCAGATCTATCCGATATTCCCTTGTCCTGGAAGATCTATATCTACCGTTTGTCACGGTTTGATACGAACTTGTCGTGAGTCACCTTTTATGGAACAGGGTACATATTTTCATTGCACCCGATCCGAGCTTAGATTATAGCCGGCTGGCGAGGAGTGCGTGAATCGGCTGGCCGGGTTCAGGGGCGGCCCGACCACCGAGCATGAGCCAAGACGATTCATGCATTCCTCGTCCTGCTGAGTTCAAGCCCTCGATCAGATCGCTTTCACTGAATGTTTACGGAACAGGATTTGGACAAAGGTTTCAGATCCTTCCCCGGGTCTCCAAGGAGTCAACCGAATCTTTCCGACAGATCCGCTGGTACTCGTCCACCATGACGCGATAGCTCTCCGCCGGCATTCCTCGGAAGATGCAATTGGATGTGGAGAAGATATACCGCTTCCCTACTCCCCCATAGGTCATACAATAACGCACAGAATCTCTGATTCTTTCCTCGTTCACATCCTGCAGCATGTTACATGCCACGTTACCCATAAGAAGCCATTCCGGATACTTCTCGCGCACCTTTCGAATATCCATACCGCCTTGCGGATCCACGGATTGATACCCATCGATTCCGGTGGCATGAATCTGGTCCAGCACCTTGGTCAGACAGCCGTCGGAATGGAGAATCATCTTCTTGCCCAACTCGTGAGACGTGTTCACGATCTCAGCCAGAAAAGGCGCGACGATTTCCTGGAAGTCCTTGGGAGAAACAAACGGGGCGTCGTTAAATCCAAAATCATAGGTGCCCACAAAGAAATCCGCCCCGGCAGAGGTCATGTCTCTGAGGGACTGCTTGGCCCGTTCACACTTCTCTCGAGCTTCCTCGAGCAGTCCATCCCGATGTTCGTGCAGTTTAACGGCAAAGTCCATCATGTCATTGCCATTGGGCATCCAAAAGACTCCATCCCCCTCATAGCCTGCGATCATGGCTTTGTGTCCCAACAATTCATGGGCGACGCGAACACGGCCTGCATCGTAACCGCCGGGGACCACGGCCCAGTCCACCTCCTCCACCAGTCTTTTCATCACTTCCATTTGACGAAGCCATTCCACCCTTTCCTTGGCCTCCGGGGATTCGAAGTCCTCCTCCCTCAAAGGCTCGAAACGCATCCCCAAAAAGGTTTCCTCGATCTGAAACGCCAACTCCCAGTGCGGGGGGACATCCGGGACGCCTCCATCGAGTAAGACGCGCATTCTCTCCTTGCCAGTCATGGAATCTCCTCCTTGTATTGTTCTGTTAGCGACAGTCCACAAGAAGCGATCGTGAAGCCCTTTCGGAGGATGTGGCACGAGATATCCTACATCCGCTCAGGCACTTCAATCCCGAGAATATGCAAGGCGTTTCGCATCACGGCCAGGGTCGCCCTGCAAAGCTGGATTCGCGCGGCCACCAAATCCTGGGTGCCTGCCGTAAGCACAGGGCAATCATGATAGAAGCCAGTAAAGGCTCTGGCCGTCTCCAAGGCGAATACGGCCATGGGTGCCACGGTCCGTTGCTCTAGACAAGATGCGACGATCCTGGGAAACGTAGCCAGTTTGGAAAGCAGCATCCATTCAGAATCTGTCTCCACCTGAAACGACTCCGAGATCCCGGCGTCCAGGTCGCCCTCAAATTTCCTGAGAATGGACTGAATTCGCGCGCAGGAGTACTGGATATAGGGTCCTGTATCCCCGGTAAAGGAAAGCGCTTCGTCCATGTCGAAGATCACATTCTTGGTGTCCTGCACCCTCAGGATCGTGAAACGGATGGCTCCCACAGCCACTTGCTCGGCCATCCTTTTCTTCTCCTCGATCGGGTATTCTGCGCAGTGTTCCTCCACTCGCTTTGAAGCCAGGGCGGTAGCCATGTCCAGAAATTCCGACAGGAGCACCACATTACCCTTGCGTGTGGACATCTTTCCCTCTTTAAGGAGGATATAGGAGTAGTGAATGGGTTCGGGAGGTCTGTGTCCCGCGGCCTGCAGGATCAACGAAAGCTGCTGAAAATACAGCTTATGATCCTCCCCCAGAACGATCAGGTTGATTTCGATGCCTCTGGACTCTTTGTGTACGGTATAAGCTAGGTCCCTGTATCCATACATGGAGCTACCGTTGCCTCGACGCAAGACAAAGTAACGTCCTTCCTCCCTCTCCAGTCCCAGCTTCCCACAATCCACCACCAGCCTGCCATGTTCATCCTCGAACAAAGCCCCCTTGTCCCTCAATGCATCCAGAATGGGTTCAAGACGTTCGTCAGAAACATAGTCTGACTCCCTGTCAAACACATCATAGCTGGCACCCAGCCTAGAGAGCACTTTTAACTGTCCCTTGAGACAAAGATCTGTCATCGAAGCAAATCTCTTTTGTGCCTCCGGATCCTTTTGTTCCATTTGAGCCAAAAGATCGTACCCTCTCTGGGCAAATTCGGAATTCTCTTCCGCTCGTTGGTTTGCTTTGACATACAAGTCAAGGATCATGTCGAAATCAGGTTCCTGGATCTGATCATCCATAAGCACCAGAAGGGCGATCTGTTTTCCCATGTCATCTACATAGTAATGGACCTCGACCACATAGCCCTGGAAACGGAACAGCCTGGCCAGGCTGTCTCCAATCATGGCATTCCTGGCCCTGCCCACATGGGGACTGGCATTCGGATTGATGCTGGTGTGTTCCAGAAGAACGCGTCTTCCATTTCCAGATCTGTTGGATCCAAAGCATTCCCCTTCTCCAAGGATAGTCTCCACAATAGCTCGGGCAAAGCGGGGACGGTCCAGACGAAGGTTGAGATAAGGGCCTGCGGCCTTGGCTTCGATCACCAAAAAACCAAAGTCAGCTTTTTCCGCTATCTCGGCAGCGATTTGAGTTGGGGAAGTTTTGAGACGTTTGGCGGGAAAAAAGCAAGGCAATGAAACATCACCTAGAGTCACGCTGGGTGGAGCCACAAAGGAAATGTCCTCTTCTTCCATTAGTGGAAATAGCCGCAATATAGGATCGCGCAAGCATAAAAAAGGGTCCACCGAATGATCCTTTCGTAAACCTTAAAGACCGTTGTAAAGGTCCATCGTATCGATAAGCAACAAGCGGATAAGGAGGAAAACCAGGAAGCGCTCATGGTATCCAAGAAGCATGTCCGTCGGCAAGGCGCTCGCCTTGACGTTTCCCCTTGACCCATGCACTTGGGAGGATCATAGTGGTTTGGATCACGACAGAAGACGTATTGGATGCGAAAGAAAGGCTCTCCATGGCAAAGAGCAAGAAATGGACTCGAAGAGGTTTCTTGAAGGGAGCAGGTTTGGCAGGCGTTTCCCTCAGCATGCCTGCCTTCATCCCAAGTGCCTGCCAGGGCAAGGATTCCCGAGTAGCGCCTTCCGAGAGGATCGTGCTAGGGGCCATCGGTGTGGGTGGGAGGGGATATTACGACCTTACGGCAATTCTCCAGGAAAAGGATGTTCAGGTCGTCGCTGTATGCGATGTAAGAAAGTCCATGCGGGAGCGGGCCAAATCCACTGTGGATGCTCACTACGGGAATCAAGACTGTGTGGAACACGCCGACTTTAGGGATCTTTTGGATCGCGAGGACATCGAGGGCATCATCACAGCGCCTGGGGACCGCTGGCATACCCCGATTTCGGTCATGGCCATGAGAGCGGGAAAGGATGTGTATTCGGAAAAGCCGTCCACCCTGACCATTGCCCAGGGCCGCATCTTGTCGGATGTGGCCCGTGACCACGCCCGGATCTTCCAGACAGGGACACAACGACGCAGTGAAGCCCTGTTCGTCCTGGCCGACGAGCTGGCCAGACTCGGAAGGCTCGGAGAAGTCCATACCGTGTATGCCCATACCCTTCCCTTTGCGATGCACAGGCACTGGCTCCCGGAAGCCCCTTTGCCTGCCAAAGAGGATCTGGATTGGGAGATGTGGCTGGGTCCCGCCCCTTGGCGGCCCTATCACCCGGATTATCTCAACGGCTGTGGAGCGTGGCTGGATTTCTTTGATTTTGGGACAGGCGTGGCCGGTTGGTGCAGTCACACCATCTGCCAGTGTCAGGGAGTGTTGGGATACGATCTGGATTCAGGGACAGAGTACCACTATCCTGGCAACAGCAACGCGGATTCCTTCCGCGTCAGCTATGCCCATGGCGCCGATCTGGTCCTGTCCGTGGGGTCCTCCAAATGGAAAGGCTCTTGCGGGGTTCGATACGAAGGAACCGAAGGATGGGTCTCCATGGCCGATGGCTATCATAGCCCGGAGGTATCTTCTCCTTCGCTCTTGTCCGACAGACGAAGGCTTGTTCAGGAATACATGGAACGCACTCGAAGGCCCATGAACCATTTGCGTGATTTCCTGGACTGCATGAGAAGTAGAAGGCAGGCCACAACCCATGCCGAAGTGGCACATCGATCCATGACCACATGCCATGCCATCAACATTTCCATGCTCTTACAACGAGACCTCACCTGGGATTCTTCCAAGGAGGAATTTGTTCATGACGAAGAAGCGAACCGAATGCGATCCCGGGCCATGCGGGAACCCTGGCATATGTAGCACTCTTTCCCCAGCGTTTCCTTGCCTCATGTCCCTGATAATTTTCCTGATTCTCTTTGTACTCTTTCCATGCCCTTTGGCCGGAGAAGAGAACGAAGAGACGAGGTGTATTGAGATCCTCTCCACGCCATCGAATGAAAACCTGTTCGAGAAGGTCCAGGCCTGCGAACGTCTGGCCATCCTGGGCACGGATCGTTGTGTGCCCATCCTTTCTTCCTACCTCTCGGATCCGTATCTGTCCTGTTATAGCAGGTCCTGCTTGGAAGGAATCCCTGGTCCTGCGGCAGCGGCAGCGCTCAGAAGAGCCATGAACGAGCTGGAGGGGGAATTGCTCCTGGGCGTGATTCATTCCGTGGGTGTCAGACAAGACGCACAAGCGGTCGACGCCTTGTCGCTCCTGCTTTCACACGAGGACCTGAAGATTGCGGCCGTTGCGGCAAGCGCCCTGGCACGCATTGCCACTCCAAAAGTGGCGCGATGTCTCATGGATGCCTTTGCCTCGGCATCTCCCGAGGTTCTGCTTCATCTGGCGGATGCGATCCTGACCTGTGCGGCACGCATCGAACCCCGGGAGGCGATCGTTCTCTATGACGCTCTTTGCCAGGCTGAGTTGCCCGCGCATCTGAAAGCGGCGGCGGCTCGAGGCGCTGTCCTCAGCCGAGGCAAGGAAGGGATCGAACTGTTCTTGGAATTCCTGCTGCATGATGAGCCGCAATTCCAGAATATGGCCCTGGGTCTGGCCAGGACATGGGGGGGTGAAGAAATCACGCAAGCCCTGATTCACGCCATGGACAAGCTCTCTTTGCGGGACCAAGTGCTCATGATCGACGTTTTCCTGGACAGGAGGGATGCCTTGTCCAGAGACGCCTTGCTTCAGACGCTCGCATCCCAGCAACCACGGCTCCGTGTGGCGGCTCTGAGGGGGCTCGGAATCCTGGGGGACGATTCGTGTGTACAGACATTGATGGACCACCTCGCAGCTCCAATCCTTCCCGAAGAAAGGGATGCGGCCGCGTCCAGTCTGAGCAAGATAAACGCCCCGATTGATGACACGATTTGCCTGGCTCTTCCGCACGCCAAGCCAGAAGTCAAGATCCAGTTGATGAGAATCCTGACCCAAAGAAGATCGCTTGAGTCCGTTCCTTTCCTCATGGATCAGGCCAGGGAACCATGGGTAGAAGTCAGCCTGGCCGCCTTCACCTCTCTGGCCGCTTTGGCTCCGCATGAAACCCTTCCAAAGATCCTTTCCCTGTTGCTCTCTTGTCCCCCGGAGGCCATGGACACAGCAACAGAAATCCTCGCGACCGTGGCATCACGGAATCCGGATGCAGCGAGCCGCGCCGCTCCCATCGTCGTGTTTCTTCAGGAAGAGCTTCCTGTCAGGCTTCGTTCTGGACTGTTGAAATCTCTGGGCAGGATCGGAAACCAACAGGCATATGACACGCTACGCGAAGCCTTGGAGCATGAAGAGAAGGACGTTCAAGACAGCGCGCTGAGGGCCCTGCTTTCATGGCACGACACCACTCCGACTGATTTGTTGCTGGATGTGGCCGGTCAGACGAAGGACCCGGTGAAACGGACCCTGGCCCTGCGCGGAGCGTCACGCATGATCGATATGCCTCTTTCGAAATGCAGTTCGCCCTCACCCCAACTCCTGTCGTGGCTGCGCCGCATGCGCGAACAGGTCCAAAGCCCGGAAGAAGTCAAACTTCTATTGTCCAGGTTGGCATCCACCTGCCATCCAGATGCGCTGGATATGGCTGCCAGCCTGCTGGATATGCCGGAAGCAAGGCAGGAAGCATGTCTCGCCGTGGTTCAAATCGCTGGCTTGCTGACCTCTATGGGCCCAAGCGAGGGGGTCCGATCTGCTCTTCATCTTGTCTCAAACAAGGCCCCTGGCACGCCTGTCGGGATCCAGGCCGAAGAGCTTCTGGCAAGGCTGAACGCGCCCATGGACTACCTGCTCGCATGGCAAGTCAACGGCCCTTACATGCAGGAGGGGGTGATGTGCGAGGATTTGTACCCCATGGCATTTGGGCCTGAACAAGGCCAGGAACCCGAGAAGTGGCAATGGCTCATTCGCTCGCCCACCGAAGAAGGCCCCGGCCGCATAAATTTGTTACAGATCATGGACGGTCCCCACCGCGTGGCCTACGCTAGGACCTGGCTGATCAGTCCCGAAGAACAGCCTGCCCGGTTGGGATTCGGGTTTGACGACGGTGGCAAGGCCTGGCTCAACGGCCAAGTCGTATGCGAAGCCAACACATCCGGAGCCTGGACCAAGGACCAGCATATCGTGGATGTGACCCTGAGAAAAGGCGAGAATTTGCTCTTTCTCAAGCTCACCCAGCACAGCGGACCATGGGAGTTTTCCGTCAGGGTGTTTGGATTGGAGGACAAGCCCTTGAACGGGCTGCAGATCGCCATCATGGAACCAGTACAGGACCTTCCTTGAATACATCTCTCACCGCTTCAAGATAGCCGAATCCGAACCGATCGTCAGGCTCCAGATAACTGCCCTCTCCCCATTCGTTCCAGGAATTGATGGTAATCAATTTGGTTTGTTCTGGATGGGCGTCCACGTACGCCTTGGCCTTCCTCAAATAGATCTTGAAATGGTTTGGGGTCGCCCCTTCCTTGACACAGGGTTTGAAATCCTTGAAACGAGGATTGGTATCCCATCCAATGGAGACATGGGGGAAGTATGGCACCGAGAATTCCTGGTCCCATCGAGACCACGCCTCTGTGGCCTTGTCACACCATGCCACGTACTCGTTCATGGGACTGACGATATGAACATACTGATAATGGGTCAAGCTATCCACACCCAACGCCAAGACAGTCCTGTCCTGGGAGCCTGATGGGTTCAGGGCTCCGCTTTCGTCCAGCCTTGGCACATTGCCCCACAAAATTCCCTGGATATGCACCCCGGGCAAGCCTTCCCGTTGCGCCTCTCTCCTAAACCAATTCAGAGCATCCCGGGTCGGGTCCACGCCTCCGAGTCCCTTCATGAACGTGCCCAATTCATAGATGGAAAACACAGGTTCGCCTTCGATCGTCAAATAGGAAGGATGTTTCATGTATTGCCTCAGCACCCGTCGAACAACGATCTCAAAGGTTGGCCTGTCCACATCCCCAGGCCAGATGACCTGGTGCTCATGGGATCTCTCGATATCCCACAGGGTGGTGGCGTCATGATTGGCCCACATCAAGTAGAACTTCATCTTTTCATGATTTCTCGCCCCCAGAAAACCTTGGTTCAAGGCTTCTTCCAGGAACGGCTGGTTGTCGTACCAATACCAGTCATAGATGAAGCAATTGACTCCATGGGACAGCGCGACATCGATCTTCTTTTCCATGACCACTGGATCGCTCTCCTGTTCATATCCCCAGAGCGGAACGCGCGGCTGCCAGTGCCCCTCGAACTTGGGCCTGGCCTTCCGAATGATCTCCCACTCCCCTTCCCTGCCGCGAAAAAAATCCCTCCACCTCGGCGCGTCATGATACGCCGGCCACACATAAGCCGCGATGATATAGTCATGGGTCACGCTCATTTCCCATCCCCTTCCAACCTGCTATGGAAACAGCTTTCTCGGGTATTCGCCTTCAATCCTGTCCGGGCGACTCGATCACAGCACGTAGGAATCTGCTGCCAAGGAATAGTCATACAATTCTTCAGGATCAAACCACAGAGGAATCTCGATCTGGGCATCCGCCGCATCCCCGGAGGCATGGACAAGATTGCTCACAGCCTTGTCTTGGTCCTGGGTATACTCGTAGGAATGCATGGCAAAATCACCACGAATGGTCCCGGGAGCCGCTTTCAGGGGTTCCGTGACACCCACAAGTTTTCGAACAATCTCGATGGCGTGAAGACCTTGGATGGCCATGGACACCACCGGGCCTGAGACAATCATCTTCTCCAATCTCGGATAAAAATCCTTGTCCACATGGCCGGCATAGTGTTGCTTGGAGAAATCTCGGTCAATCCAGACCATCTTCATACCAATAATCTTGAGTCCCGCCCGCTCGAAACGCTGGACGATCTCTCCGATGAGGGATCGCTTTATACCGTCGGGTTTGATGAGAACCAGGGTTCTCTCTAGCATAGTTTCACTCCTGTGAGGGGTCGTTGTTATTCCTCCTCCAGCTCGTTGATGAGATATTTGGCTGCCACCGAGGCAAGGCATCTCTCCGTGGGGTACCCCTGTTCAATCGTATTCAAGGTCTCCACATCTGATTTCCAGGCTATGTCCCCTGGCGCCAACAGGCAGATGCTGCCCTCGATTCGTCGCGTGAACAGATGGTCTTCCTTGTAATAATAGAGCTGATCGCACTGTTCCGTGGGAAAGAGACGAATATGAGGCGGGATGTCGTTGGGCTTGAACCAGAGCTTGATCTCCCGTTCGGCGGATTGCGCGGAATCCGAGGCATGGATTAGGTTGTCGAAACGATCTCCCACCACCTTGCCATTCTCGTCATGGAGTTGAACCACGGTACCAAGGGATCGTATGGTGCCAGGTCTTTCGTCTCGAGCCTGGTGAGGGTTGGTGGGACCGGCGATGCCACGCATCTTCTGAATCGCGTCCAGACCGCTATAGACAAAGGCTAGAACACGCCGGTTCTGCGGATCGTTTGGATAGTGATAACAGCCGGTAATGAACTCGACCAGGCCTTCGAAGAAGCTCTTGCCCTTGTGTTCCCGATAATGCTCCTCGGCTAGCAGCCTGCTGACATGCACCACCTTGATCCCGGCGAAACGAAGTCCTGTGTGGAATTCGGAAAGCGTGGAGAGGATGTAGCCTGTCAAGGACTGCTTGAGCGCATCAGGCTTGATGAGAACCAAGGTCTGTTCGAGATGTTCGTTCATGCCCAAAACCTGCCTGTCTTGTGAGTCAGTAACCGCGAAGGAAACCCTCTTATCATACATCATCAGTGAACTCGCCCTGCTGGGTTCAAGCTCTCGCCCAGATTGGGTTCACTGATGATGTACCTTTCATCCTGAGAATGAATGCGTCCATCTCTCAGAAAGGATAATTTTAGGATAAAAAGGATCGATTATCATTAGGCCATGAGAGCCTTTTGTCAAACGCGTTAAAGCGGCATCCCTTCCTGGAGTCCCTCTTGCTACGCTTTCAGTACCACCTTGACCAGATTCTTGGGGCGTTTCTGAAGGGCCTCCAACCAGCATCCTGTCTCTTCCAGGGGTACCCTTCGGCTCACCAGAGGCGCTAACTGGAGCGCTCCAACTTCAACCCAGGTCGTCAACAAGGGAAGTGCCTTTCGGATCTCCTCCACATCACCCTCGGCCTTACGGAATGGTTTATCGCCCAACATTCTCTTCAAGGCAACCCAATCACATCCGCTCCCATAGGGAACAATCAAGCCCTCGGAACGAAGAAGACGGGCAAAAAAAGCATGCAGATCAGATCCGGTGCAATCGATCATCACATCCATGGTCACGCCTTCGGATTGGGCCACACGGGTCAGCTCCTCCACGGAGGAAAACACACGCGTGGCGCCCAAGCCCCGAGCCATCTCGACCCTGGGTTTATTGTGATCTGCCACCCAGATCTCGGCCACGCCTGCCAGACGAGCATACTGGAGGAAGATCAAACCTGATGGACCCAGCCCAGCCACCATGACACGATCCCCTTGCTTTAGGAGAAGATCTCCTTTCTCGGAAACCAGATATCGTATGGCACCCATGGCCACTTCGAGAAGAACTGCCTCATGAGATGGCACGTTCTTAGGCACGCGAAAGGTGGCCACCTCATTCGGAAGCACGGCACAATACTCAGCAAAGGCGCCGTGACTGATTCCCCAATGTACCAAGCGATCGCCCTCCTTGAGATTCGAAACCTCTTTGCCAACCTGGATCACACATCCGGCCAGCTCATGACCCAACACAACCGGCCAGGGAAGGTTGGGCCATCTTTGGGTGGGATCCTCGGCAGCGTAGCTTCGATAATCTGTGGCGTTACAGATCGCCGCGGCTTCCATCCTCAAAAGGATTCCTTGGGGGCACAACCTGGGCAGGGGAATTTCTTGAAGTTCCATGCGACGGGAACCGATCAACACCATAGCTTTCATAAGACAAACTCTTTCCTCGCCTGCCACCCATTCTTTGGGTTCAGATTGGTTCTGCTGAAAGTTTGCCCTTCCTGTGGACTTTTACTCCAACATCAGAAACTGTCCACACCCGCAAACTCGTATTGAGGTCCATATATTCCCTCGCCTAGGCTCATCAAGTCTCAACCCACGCCCGTATAGCACTTGGGATCCCAGGGACCGAGAACATGGTACAGTTTACCTGAAGCTGTACCAGGAAAAACGCGAGGAGATGAAACCATGAGACTCCTGTCCTTGATATGGGCCATAACGCTTTGGGGATTCGCGGGACCGTCCTTGCTTGGGGAGACATACTCCCAGCTATGGAATCCCAAGGGAAAGCGATGGCAACCGTATGACAGGCTGCCTGATTTCTCTTATGCAGGGTATCACAATGGGGAACGAGACCTACCCAAGGAGCCCGTTGGTTTAAATGTCAAGGATTTCGGGGCCAAAGGAGACGGTCAAACCGATGACACGCAAGCTTTTGTGGATGCCCTGGCCCAAGCCGAGGGCAAGGTGCTGGAGATTCCCCCCGGGGTATACATGATCACCAAGATCCTGGATATCAAGCGAACTGGAACCGTGCTCAGGGGAGCGGGGACAGACCAGACGATTCTTTTTTTCCCCATACCTCTCAACGATATCCAACCCAACTGGGGAACCACCACCGGGGGACGCCCCACCAGCAATTACTCCTGGTCCGGGGGATTTCTCTGGTTTAAAGGAGATTTTCAATCCAGGGAACTGGCAGGGATTGAGGGAGAATACGCGAGAGGAATCGACACGATCTATCTATCCACCACCGAAGGGCTTCGGCAAGGACAGGCCGTGGAGATCCGTCAGCAGGACACCCCGGAAAATTCCCTGGCCACCTATCTATACGACAACGATCCAGGAGACACGAAGGAGCTGAAAGGGGTGATCTCGACTTCGATGGTAATCTGGATCGATGAGCTTCAACCCAAGAGGATTCGCTTTCATCCGGCCCTTCGTTTCGATCTTCGAAAGGAATGGAACCCCAAGCTTCTGGCTTTTCAACCCACGGTCCAGGACGCCGGGGTGGAACATATGACACTCCGTTTTCCTGCCACGGACTACGAGGGACACTTCACGGAATTGGGATTCAATGGAATCGCTTTCTCCGGGGTGGCTCACTGCTGGGTTCGGGACGTCCGGTTCGAGAACGCGGACAGTGGAATCTTTCTGGCAAGCAAATTTTGCACCCTCCAAGACATTCTGTTCGTTTCGGAACGAAAAAAGGATGGACAAG